>JAABUW010000652.1_pt1 | contig 65820 bp, 21 predicted proteins | sample 5560081 | NCBI WGS metagenome assembly JAABUW01 (sample SAMN10711882, study PRJNA513363) | rock metagenome | isolation source: Antarctica rocks | place: Antarctica: Victoria Land, Knobhead sud | reverse complement strand
TCGAAATAAGGAAAATCTGGCGAAAGTATAGATTCTGCGCTCAGACGTGGTAATGCTCGTTCCATGACTAAGCATTAACCAACCCGAAGGGGCTTGGTGTGACACCACGTCTGAGGGACTGAGGCAATGGTAGTTGCAATCCAACGGTACACTGATAGTACAGAGAGTCTGAATGGCGTTCAGTGCCACCGATAATGAGACTTTGTTCTGCTCAAAGATGTCCAGTGACTCCCTTACCTCCTTTTTTGCGAACAAAACCCATTGAAAGCCCCCAGTACTGAACCTAGAACCTTTACCAAATTCCGAAGTCTTTACACGACCATTTATCCGCCCTGTGAGCTCGTTCAATGCCTTCGTGCAGTTGAATAACGGGTCTTCGAGGTTTTTTAACCATGCTGGTCAAGTCCTCACCCTCGTGTTATACACCCGTTCTGCATAACCGTCTGCAACGACGAGACAGTGGAGCGACAACCACGCAGCTCTCTTGATATTCCAGCAAATTCGTCAGGAGCATTTTGTACTGCATCGACAAGGTCACTGAAAATGCTGACGCCTTTTGACGCGGTGGCTCCCACCCCCACAACGCCCGCAATCACACTCAAAGGATCTGCCATCATGTCATGATAAGCTAGATGAAGGAGACACAAAGTGCGAAGAACGAAGACACCCAAAGACAGTATAAGCAAATAATCGAGAGGCCCAAAGCTGTTGGGGGCTGAACTCGGTGCCTGTCAGCTCGCAAACTCAGCCAATGAACAACCCTGCTTTCCTGCAAAGACGGAAGCGAGGTGTGGCTGGGTGCACAGCCACAGTCCATGAAAGATCCCACAAAGATAGATAGCCAGCTACTACTCGTACTCATGATGATTCTTAAAGCCGTTCTGTCATTATCGTCGGAATCTGAGAGATTCACTCCACTGCCAGAAACGTGGTGTCCGATAAGGGTAAAGCTTGGCGCTGACATTTTATCAATCACGCTTGCCAGCCGCGTTCCCAAGGTCATGTTTATACTGACCGAGCTGACTCATTGAAATACTTCCTTGACTTCGTCTCCAACAACGATATCGTCTGAAGACTGGATCCAATATGTCTCAGACTTTGACGACCACGATTCCCTTAGACTCTATTAGACCCTTCACCAGACAGGCTGAGCATGCCGTCGGAGAGGGACACTTTCGGGATGAAGGATTCAGTCTCCGTCCTCCACGAAGTCCGATTCCCATATCGAAGACTAGGACCGTCAGTGTTATAGCGACCTTGGCTGGGACTACCCTTTTCAGCACTTCAGCACAGGCCTGCTACCAGTATATTCTCGAATGGCAAAAGATCTGAACCTCGCCCTACATCTACTTATATGGTACAGTCTATTCGCGTATCTCCAACATTCCTTTCTTTCCTCGTGCATCATTTCCTTACTGATGCACATATTGTTCGGGAAGAATTCAACGCTGATCTATCCGACCTCGCAGGCCCGCCTCAGTCTACGCGTAAGACCCGTTTATGCTCATCACGGATGCCCAGCCATGACTTACATCAGATAGGCTAACGACAGGATGTCTCTTGATCCTCGCCGGCTCCATTGCCGACGCTGTTGGTAGCCGTACCATACTCCTCATCGGCTGCTTCCACCAGGGGAAATTCGTTTTGGCTTGTGGCTTCGCCAAAACGGGAATTCATTTAACCGTTTTTCGAGCAATGCAAGGCATTTCACTATCTTGTAGCCTGCCAATTGCAGTCAGTATCATCAACAACTCCGTTCCTAATGGGCGTCGCCGAACGCTCGGTCTTGCCTTTTGGGGAGTGCCAGGCTTTTGGTTTCTGTATCGGACTTCTACTCGGCGGGCTTTTCACCATACCATTGGTTGGTCATCTGATTACTATGTGTACGTGGCTGCAAATGCCGCATTTTTTAGTATCAGCTTCTGGGGCATCCCTAAAGACCCTCAAACAGCGCAGCCTTCACGGCTGAGGCTGCCAACCGAGATCGACTGGATCGGTGCTGCGCTGGCTAGTACTTGTCTTGGCATGCTTTCTTATATTTTTGCGTAAGTATCGTACGGGCCCAGTAGTCTTCTGTGGACCTAACTTACACTGAACCTTCGAGTCAATTAGTGCGGTGACAGCCAGTGCTTCAAGCCTGAGCGATGCCTCTAATATTACACTACTCGCCATTTCACCTACCATCGTCCCGACTTTCGTCTTCTGGGTAGATCATCAAGAGATAAGAAGCAAACCTGCTTTGTACGTACTTTTCAGAGTGACTCTTGCCCCATTAGCGCTGTATTCTTAGTCACGAGACAATGTTTGGGGGACTTTCGCTCAAGAGTAATGGCCCGCACATATCTGACAATTCACCGCCTTCTCTGCATTCAAAATCTTTATTACAAAGTTGATGCTGACTCCAATTTCCGCGTATAATACTAAATTTGCTTTGGAAAAATACGGCAATCACCTCCATCTGCTTAATGCGCATGCTCTCGCGGTCCGTTATGAGCGTGATCGCATACTTCTCCAGTCTTTTCCTTTCTGGAAGCTCAACATCTGTCCGCTCTTCGAACGTTGCTTCGCTTTCTGCCTCGCGTCGTGACCGGCGCGATACCGAATGTCACTACGGGCCTTTTCGCTCACAAGCTTCGCGCCGACTATCTCGTCATCTTCACCACGCTCATCAGTAGTGGTTCGCCTCTACTTATTGCCCTGATCAATTTTAGTTGGCCATACTGGTATTCAGCGTTCTGGGCTATGCTGATTTTGCCGTTGTCGGTAGATGGTACGTCCTGCTCTCTGATTCGAAATTCTGGGCATTTCGAACTCAGCCTCTATCCTCTATCAAATTCCTTCGAACCTCGATCAAACTACTAACCGGGAGCACACTTATGCAGTGCTATTCACCGTCGCCGCTCTGGTAGTCACTTCTGCCTTCCCAGATGACACGCAAAGACTTGGAGGAGCTGTGTTCCAGACACTGGCGCAATTTGGAACATCACTCGGCCTAGCCATAAGGGTGAGGTACGTACTTTTCGGGGCGTTTTCTTCTGAATCTGTGCCTCTTTCCTTGTCGTAAGACATTATTTGAGAGCCTTTGCTCTACAGCAACTCCCCAAACATGTCTTGTAAAGTGTAACACTGATTCCGAACTCTGAGCAGCATATCATATTCTATAACCGAACACTCTGAAATAACTGCCAAAAACCCTCCACAGGCTCTCAATGGAGGGACATCGCTTTACTTTTTGAGTGAGCTATGGTTGGGTGATGTTGACCTGCGCCATTGGGGAACTAGGTTTGAGAAAGGTAGTGAAGGTGGGCCTCAAGAGGGTATGATTGACGAAAGCGTCCCGTTCCCTTCCCCGTTCCTCGCAGCGTCCTTGAGAAGGCTATGTGCCGCCTCCTTGAAGGCGCTGCTGGCAGCCTTGGCAAACGATAATCATAATCTTGATAGCACATACAGAGTCTACAATTACGAGGTTACTTCTATAACCGAGTTTTCATGAAGATGTCCAAAAGTAACCCATTTAGATTTGTAGGGGACATACCGACGAGTTCGGGCAATCCTCCATTCTCAGAATTCAACATCTTACTCTTGATCCTACTATGGCGCTCCATGAGACAAGCGGCGAAATGCAGCTTGGACGGCTGTCCAATTCCATTGTCCCCGATACACCACCTTATTCCTGAGCTTTCCCTCAATACTTTAGATCAGTATCGTACCTGGCTGGTTCGACGCAGGCAGCTACGAATTCAACGCGGGATTTCTAGACGACAGTGGCGATGGACTCTCTAGTGTCTGTAGATCTTCACCCTTCAACAGCACCCTCATCCAGCATTGATTGATTCAGTATACCCATAAGATACTGCCATCACTTTTAGGACGATCTACTTGCTTATTGCAAGCTAAAGACAAAACGACATCGCCCTGGCCGGTATGTCCCGCTTAAACTTATATCTCTTTCGTAATTGCTATATGCCGCGGTATCGCTCCGGTCACCTCCGGGGTCTTGGACCTTGGATGGGTGGTGATTGCGCATACAGAAAACTTGGCATTATTCGGAACTGACATACGTGTTGGCAGTGTAAGCCACATCTTATCGCCATATCGTGGGTTGACGTAGCTGCATATGTGACTGTTTACTGATTGGCGTAAGTCTCACTACTTTGATGAGCCCACGTGAAGCTGGACTCAATACAGACTTGCATTATTTCGTCATGTTCGTCGCCGCTTGCAACGCGCACATCCACAGACGCGATAAAGCGCTGACTCGGGCCAGAGCAAGTAATGGAGCTGCCAGCGTCCCAAGGAATTAGCGAAGCTGAAGCATAGAGCGCCATCGCTTGCTCGCTGTCTGAGCTAGATTCCCTAAATAATGTTGTGTTTGTCGGCGGCAGGAGGGTCGCGGTCGAGTGACCTTCGGGAACCTCGCATGACTGTGCAGCGGATGTAGCTTCTCTGATTTCTCAGCAGTGTGCAGCTGAAGTGGGTAGCAGAGATAGAGTGCGGCAGATGCCAGAGGTCTTTCAGCGTCGCCAGATCTATTCGAGGCCTTCTGTTGTGTGGCGAATTTCGGTCTAAGTCCGGTCCATAAGATATGTCCGGTTTATACCAGAAATATCTACTTTGGACCGGACCGCTATTCCTTTCAAGGGGAATATATTATATAGATCCAACCGCAAGCATCTAGGAACCGGAGGTCGCTTTTTTCAAGGGCCTTGATTCGCGCGCAAAGAAACACTGCAAATTATTTCTCCAACATCAATTTACGGCCGCAATGAATCTCAGATGGTATGCTTGTTATGGGCCACTCATTACCACTCTGGGGCTATATTTCTGGCTAGCTGCTTTCAAGCGTTGTGTCGTGCATCAATCTTCTTGGGTTCTTCGTCATCTGTAACGCAAGAAAGATCGATTCATAGGAGAGACAGTCAACGGCAGCCTGAATTCGTATATGTACCGTTCTCGATCGAGCTTAGGCCGCGCCCCACTATGAGGCTCTGCGTGCGCACTTTCTCCCTCACTCACAGCCCACACCCACTGTCATTTTCTTGATTAAGGCTATGTTACTATCGAGGTACAAGCTAACGAGTCTAGATTCTTGACAAAGCTCTAGTCTATCATGCACCTCGCACATGTTTTAAAATCCTGTGTCGCACAGCCTTAATTTGTTTTTCCTCTGCAGTCGGGCCATGCAGGTTCCGTGGACTGCCCAACGGAGGGGTAAGCAGCTTAGTGTTAACAATCGAGCTATCAAGTCTAGACCATGTAATCTGCCAGCGTGGGGCTCACATTTAGCTTTTCGTGCATGATCATACGCAAGGCTGACGAATCACGAAAGGAGGAAAACGCCACATTAATGGGATAGAATGCTGCGTTCTTAAATCGGGGATTAGCCCGTCTTCTACGTAGTCTACTTACTCTAGTGGGCTTGATGCCAAGCAATGCGCAGCCCATCTCGAGGGTTGACCTCTCAAAGGGGTTATACATACATGCCTATCGAATCAGGATCATCGAATTTTTTAACTCACGGATGAGGACATTAAGCCGGGTCTCTTAGTGGCCTTGAAAATTCCCCATGTGTTGGTCAGCTTTAGGTTAGGAAGTTCCACCATAAGACCCAAGTGCTCCTCGGTTTTCTTTCTCAAAGGCCTTTGCAGCGCAGCTAGTTAGAAGCTCCCCCTTACGGTCTGACGTTAAAGCCGTGGCTTGCATTGGCCTGATTATCGAGATAGGGAGCTTTGATATCACGGACACACGATAACGTGTGAAACACCAGTTGTTCAGCACCAACTTTGCCCTTACAACCATGGCGCTAGAAGTCTGTCGTCGGGTGCGAAAGCTCTTGCATCTATTAGCCGGAACAAGAATTAGCAGGAATCGTTATAACAGAAGATTACCCTACCTTGCAAAGTTCCTCAACACAAAACACCATCATATCCAACCCTATCCTTCATACAAACTCGAAACATTGCCAATGCAAATATAGACGTCTTCGGTGTAGGCACCACCTCCACCACGTTGAAAACCTGCAAGTTTACAGCGGCCAATTCCAGTATCCCAGAAACCGAAATTTTTGAGACGAACGCAGACATTGCCGCAGGGGTAAGTTGCTCGGCTCCTACGAATATCTTTGCAAGCCAGAGGACAGACAGCCCCTAGGTCACCTGGGCATTCGTCATATCGGATAGATTGACCTTGATTACCGCTACTGTTCTACTCGGGGTCGAGTACTATGATATTTCCAAATCCAAGAACGGCAAAGACTACAAGGGAACTCAAAAGAATCAACCGTAGGTACCGAGATTACAATCCATTGGTGCATTATGATATGTACTAACAGCCCGCAGACGTCCGCCTCGCTCAAGAGTCCGACGGACTAAAAAAGCTGTCATCCTCAGCTTTAGCCACCAGCAAATCATTACCGGCCTCTCGATCCTGATAGCGACCAGGCGTTACTTGGGCTGCTCAATCTCAGCCTACCACTATGATATTGTCTGCAATCTCATACTCATATCTGTGACGACGCATCTGAGTTCTCTGGCCACCATCAGTGGATACTTCTCCAACTATTCGATCGGTCCTATCAGGATTCTCGTCATCTTTCTTACGCTCGGGCTCGCTACTGTCATGTTCGCAGAACAAGATAACACTAGCTTCCCTACTGGCATCCCTCATGGACAAGCGGCCGTGGCTCCACTACTTCTGGCACCAAGCAGCATGCTACACAGTGGAAGGTGTCAACGTCACGAACCAGTTTGCCTAAGAGATTCAGGCCTTCCTTAGCACAGACCACATCTCCGGACTTGTGGAATATGTCGCCCTTTTTATTTTCACCAATTGTGGTATGCTACTGGCTTCCATCCACTCATTCTTTTCTGCGCCACTCCGAAGCCAGGGTAGACGGCCGAGACACAGGACAATCTTCTTCCTTCGCGCTATTCTCCTCACCGGAGGCTGGGCCATGAGGATAGTGGTATTCGCTCAACTTCACTCATTGCAGACCTGGATGCACAGCTCTCAGTGGCCTGCCAATAACGACGACCGAGACTGGACTTTTTCGGTCGGCTGATTCCTATGTTTCTGATGCTGCTTGCACCATTGCAATTCTGCGAGGCTCTTGCAGGTAAGCTTAGTACTCCTGTCACTGAAGCTTTGGCTGACTTTCTACTCCACATTGGTCTTGGCCGAAAGAAAAAATAGAATACCTGACCGAATTTGTGTTGCCTGAGATCCTAACGTATGCTAAAAACCATCTATCCATGATAAGGAGAATGCTTTCGTACATAAAAATGTTCCGACAATTGCAGGGGAACAGCGTCTGTCACTCTTAGTGGATTCGGGACAAACAGCGCTGTATTTCCTGTTTTTGAAAATCTCGAAAGTACTAGTCCACATGTGTGCCTAACCCGATGCCGCAGTTGAACGCATTCATAGACAACCACTAGCCGCACATCAATGATAATCAAGTCTCTCATGTTTGTCTCACGAGCTGATCTAGGTCATCTAGCAGCCCTCTCTCAGGCAGCTTTCAAATCTGCTGCAGGGTCCATTTTGAAGTGTTTGTCTATGTCCAGCCTTGCTCTTTCCTTCAACGCACCTTCAGTCTCATCGCCTTTGAAATCGGTCAAGTATTTTTTGAAGATCAGTGACATCTCGATGACGCCCTTTATGTGTGCGGTCTTGAGTTTAATGATTTCTAGTGGTGGATTGGCAGTCTTTGTCTCGTGTTCGGCAAGTGAAAATGCAATTTGATTAGCTCGAAGCAGTGGTCAATGAAAGTCCCTTATGATTGCACAAGGCGTTCGAGGCACTCTTACCATTTCGAATCTCGCGTCCATTCCATGCTATATCGGTATCTTAAAAAGGTCTCCTTGTACGTTGTGGCCCTTGGGTCAACTATGAAGTCTTCGCGATCATCCGTCAACTTCTCGACGAGTTAATCTCAGATCTTTCTCCTAGGTGCAGGCTTCAATGACTCCTATCGGACAGCAAGGTGGACGCGACTCATGGATAGCATCGTCAATATCACCTACTTGATTTGTTATCAGGAACAGGATACCGCGGTAATATTTCATGAAACATAGGAAAGCGACCTTATTGGTATGTTCAATCGTCCCTACACGGATTACAAAAACAGCATTAACGGACTTCATTTCTGCAGCGCACTTCTCCATAGCGAGGAGTCTGACGATGGAGCCAGAAAAGGTATTACAAGGATAGCGTCGTGTCCACGAATCGCTTGTTGGCGTCTAATTCAAACGCTATTCGTGGAATACCCATACTATGATGACTTCGAACACCACCTAGAAGGAGCATTGAAGCAGCGACCTCGGGTCAAAGCTTTCGGATATCAATGGCAGTACGAGCGGCTGATTCCGATGTTGCTGATTCTGCTTACGCCCTTCCAATCATTAGACGCGCTTGCTGGTATTTTTATACTCTCATTAGTGTAACTGTGGCAAATCTGCCATCTCCACTGCTCTGTAAATCAAAAGAGGAGAGTATCAAGCTGAAGTCGTCCCATGGCATTTCTTTTACCTTAATCTGTAGAGATGCTGAGTCATATCCAGGGTTCTTCGCTTCCTGCTGTTACTGCTGCTTTTCGAATTCGGGGAAGAATTCATCAGTTGGTCGATGAAATTAGACCGAAATCTTCAGGAGTTCGGGGCGTTTCCTTCGCGATACTTTCGGCCTCAGTCAACAATTTTCTTGACACAATTCGATTGCCCAAAAACTTGTCATATGTAACAATGACCAAAAACAGTCATTGAAGATCTGCGAAACATCACCACGGAGAATTTTCATCTGCCGAGGTAAAACCGTGTGCGCCGGGCATACTGCGGAGATAACCGCGCAAGAAACCAACAGTGCAGTGACGAAACGCTCTCCTCGACCTGGGCCGTAGGGGTTTTCCTCATCTTACAATGACTACCATTTTGACGCCAGCAGCCCATCAATTTAACAGAACTCTCTCAAAATCACCCAAGTCATCCTCGCTCCGGTTCACTTCCTCCCTGTACCAAACCCAAAACCACCTGCGACAGAGACGTTCCCCATACGTCACACCCTCAAGAACAATGGCAACCTCCAAGAAGATCCAAGTCAAAAACCCCGTCGTCGAACTTGACGGCGACGAAATGACCCGCATAATCTGGAAAGACATCAAAGACAAATTTATCCACCCCTACCTCGATATCGACCTAAAATACTACGACCTGGGCCTCCCCTACCGCGACGAAACGTCCGATCAAGTAACTATCGATGCCGCCGAAGCGATCAAGAAATACAGCGTCGGTGTAAAATGCGCCACCATAACGCCCGACGAGGCGCGCGTGGAGGAATTCAAGTTGAAGCAGATGTGGTTGAGCCCCAATGGTACAATCAGGAACACACTTGGTGGGACGGTGTTCAGGGAACCGATTGTGATACCCCGGATCCCGCGATTAGTGCCGGGTTGGAAAAAACCGATTATCATCGGCCGCCATGCGTTCGGGGATCAGTATCGCGCGAAAGATTTCGTGGCTCCAGGGCCAGGGACGCTGGAGATGGTGTATACGCCAAAGGAAGGGGAACAGGAGAGGATTAAGGTTTTCGAATTTGGAAAAGACGGTGGAGTTGCGCAGACGCAGTACAACACGTGCGAGTCGATACGCGGGTTCGCACATGCTAGCTTTAAGCTTGCGTTGAGTAAGAGCCTGCCGCTGTATATGAGTACGAAAAATACCATTTTGAAGAAGTATGATGGGAGGTTTAAGGATATTTTTCAGGAGATTTATGAGGGGGAGTATAAAAGTGGGTTTGACGAGAAGAAAATCTGGTATGAGCATAGGTTGATCGATGATATGGTTGCACAGATGATGAAGTCGTCTGGAGGCTATATCATGGCACTCAAGAACTACGATGGCGACGTGCAGAGTGATATTGTCGCGCAGGGGTTCGGATCACTGGGACTGATGACAAGTGTGCTTATAACGCCCGATGGGAAGACTTTCGAATCAGAGGCAGCTCACGGTACCGTCACGCGACATTTCAGAGAGCACCAGAAAGGCAATGCTACGTCCACGAATCCGATTGCCTCGATCTTTGCGTGGACGAGAGGGCTCGTGCAAAGAGGGCAACTGGATGATACGCCAGAAGTTGTGGCGTATGCTGAGAGTCTGGAGAAAGCGTGCGTAGACGTTGTGGATGAGGAGGGCATTATGACGAAGGACCTAGCATTGGCCTGTGGGTTGAACGAGAGAAAAGACTATGTCACGACGACGGAGTATATGGATGCTGTAGAGAGGCGGATGCAAAGGATCTTGAAGGAAAAGCTGTGATTGGATATCTGACAGGTCCTAGAGAATTGTATAGATAGTGCTTGTAGATATGTAAATAGAATGCCTTGTAGAACGCATTGTACGCTTAGGTTGAACAATACCGGGCAGTTTTTGAGTCAAGGCTTGTATGGATTCTATTGATGGTCGTCTAATTCATAATTCCAGCCCCTCGTCAAGACACGTTTATCGCTCGAATGCATACCGAAAAAAGGCTCATCATTTCCTAGCTCCACGTTGGTCGACCAGGTCCCGTAGCTCATGTTAGACTTTGTAATCCCTTACTTCTCATCTAGCGGCAGTCCAGTCTTGGGACTAATCTTCAATACCCTCGCCACCTTGTTCAACAGGGCCTGGTTCTTGATTGCGTCTCCGCCCTCCAGCAGCTTGATATCGTTCGCCTGGGCGTTCACCTTCTTCGCTAGATCGGCCTGCGTCATCTTGTAAGGTCCCTCTTTCGAACGACGGTTGCGGATGTTCTGGCCAATTTCTGGGGAGACCTTGTTGGGGGCGATGATGTCGTCTGACCGGTCGACCTTGGTAAGACGTTGGCCTTCGGTTGCAGCTCCTTTGCCCTGGAAATTTGTGTTAGTTTGGTACAACTAAGCTGAGTGCTACAGCTAATTCATCCAGCCTAGAAGGGGTGAATGGGGAAGACTAGAGTTCACTACTTACTGCATTGCCTGTAGCGAACTTCTTCTCTGTGCCGATGATGGCGCCGCTACGCTGAGCTTGGTTGAGAGCACCCTTTCCTCGGACGACGGTCTCACGCTGAGTAGAGCCACCGCCCGTCTTGCTCCCAATCTTGGTGACAGTGTCCCAGTCGTCTGACATCGTGAAATGTTTTTAGGGTATGATCTGAAAGATAGTATTGGATGATGCTATACCTCTGAGGCAGACTTGTAAAGCCAGTCGTCTGTGTCTTTGTAGTGCCGCTGGGTAAGATTGTCGCTCAAGAACGTTGGCTTTGTTTGAAGAGAGATGTTATACGGGAAGGGACTTAGGTGGTCAAATGCCCGGTATAAAAGTCTTGGCGATGATTCATTCACCGCGCTTAGATAGGCGCACATATCGAGATTCTTCGACATCACAATGATACAGTGGCAAACATCCACTTCGTTCCTGCACATTGAGCGTAATGGAAGAGAGTGGGACTACGATGACCAACCACGAAAGATGGAAACAGCTCTAAGGTCTCAGCACGGAGTCATCCATGGATACATTGCCCGTAGCAGTATTCTTTGCTGCGATCTGGTATATCAGATTCAGATATGACCGTCCAGGCGCAAAGTCAGACTTGCTGTGCTGTCTTGTCCTCTGGTATGGGACACCAAGACCTCCCTTCCAGAACTTTCCGGAGTACAAAATAGCGGACTTTTTACTACAAGGATTCTGCTGTTGGAATTGTACTCTTCAGTTGAGCTGCTTGTGCTTTGCTTGTTATGTCATCTATCGAACGGCCTTACTTTTGTGGCAAGGCGATAAGGACACCAAGGAGCTTCTTGAGAAGCTTCAGAGACGGAGAAAGGATTTTGAGATTGGTGGCATCATTCCCCCGTTTGACTATAAAGATTCCTTCAGTCCATTGAAGCCTCTGCTATTTCCATGTCGGACATCTCACTCACGCTTCTTCCCAAAGAAACACTCTTTCTCATACACCTATCTCTTTGTCGGAATTCCTGTTGGCTGGCGAGGGTCTATTGGCAATCTTCTATCCGCCGACCTAAAATCGCTGCCGTGGAAAAAACAGAAACCCAAGGACACATGGTACAGTGTCGATTCAGCCGACTACCTGAATCGAGGGGACAGCGTATATGGCTTACGTGGCAAGCTCGAAGCTTACCTCGAGTCCCAAAATGAGAAGCCAGACGACTACGCTCATGCCTATCTCGTCACTGCGCCTCGATTTCTAGGCTACTCATTTAATCCCGTCTCGTTCTGGTATCTTTATAACGAAGACAAGGACTTGAAAGCTATGATTCTGGAGGTTAACAATACCTTTGATGAACGCCGAATATACTTCCTCAAAGGTACTGGATCTGATAACGTCGAAGGTGACGAGCGAGAGGCAACTAACACGAATGGGACACTTGAAGACCACAACGGCAATGGCAAAGCATCATCAAATGCGAAGGCAGCTGGTCAATTTGCAAGTACATGGCCGAAAGACTTCCACGTCTCTCCGTTCAATTCCCGCAAGGGAGCTTATTCGCTGTCCGCCATTGACCCATTCGCTCCACACCTAAGCGGAAAAGGACAAGTCAACAGCAGCATCACCCTGAGCTCCTCCAAACAGCATCCAAAACTTGTCGCTCGCGCATTCTCCACAGGGGACAGTATAGACCCTTGCACTCTCAGCGTGTGGGACACCAGGAGATTCATCGCCCTGTGGTGGTGGGTAGGCTTTGTCACGTTTCCACGAATTGTACGAGAAGCAGCAAAACTTTTCTTTCGTCGGAAGCTGCACGTGTGGTACAGACCTGAAGTACTCAAGGAGAGTATTGGGAGGAATGAGACAAACGACGAAAAGGCAATTGCAGCTGTATTCAGAGAGCATCTCAAAGCTCTCGTCGAGGAGTCTGACCTCCCAGCTTCACTAGAATTTTTACCTGGCATTGCAACCATGTCGTCCGAAGAAACATTCACACCTCGTTCCTTACCCTCCACGCCAGACACCCAGCAAACTCCAATCCTGTTCAAAGTCACCACACCCTTATTCTACAGCGAAATCTCTCGCCACACAAACATCTCAACTTACCTCAAATCTGTCCTCGCAAGCCCAGACCCCAAACCCGCAACCTTCCACACATCAGATCCCGATGCGCTCACACAGCTCTTCGACAGGTACCTCCTATCATCCGTGAACTCATCTCACTCCCGCCTCCCTCTCCTCGCCAACCTTCGCTGGACCCTGGTTCACCAGCTGCGCCGCTTGCCCGCACAAGCAGACCGCCTCTCGCGTCTGGACAAAACGGCGATCTCCATACACGAGACTGACGCTACGAAAGAAAGGGCATATCGGAGAACACTCTTGAAGTTGTTGCTGAGCGATTACATGGCGCTTGGCCAGCCGATGGTGATTGACGCGATGGCTTGGATGTTCAGGCTATGGCTTTGCTGGGTTTGTGTTCAATCGTTTGAGAGGCTGCTTGTGATCAGCAGGGACAGTTGGCAGACGACGATGAATAAGCTCTTCATGGTGACTCTGGGCTGTGTTGGACTTCATTTGTGGCGGGGTGTTGTGGAATTGCTATAGGGGGATCGATGTGAGATGGCTTGACTGTGTACGATATGAAGAACGAAAAGACATGCATAATGTATTACGATGACAGCACAGAGCTCCGTTGAGACTGAATAGAGAGAAGTCATTTCATCCCTCTAGCTTTATACGAGGGGCACCACAACCTTCCAGCGGTGCGCCGATGAACTCGATATCCAATCGTCATTGCTTCTTCGTCTTAACCATCAATTGTTGCTCTACACCCAAAGCACTCCACCACTCAAATCCTTACAACTTCTCCATCAACACCCCAACCCTCCTCCCCATCTCCTCCCTCCCCACACCTGCCCCCCTCACAGTAACCCCGACCATCTTCCCAACACACCTCACACCAACCCACTCCGGGGCCACCTCAGTCAACAACCTCACACACTCCACCGCCTCCTCCTTCCCAATCGGATTCCGCAACGACATCTGCAAATGCTGCACTAACGTCGGCATTGTGAAACTCGCATGCGCCACTTTCATCTTGAACACCTCCGCAACAGCATCATCATTTGCATGTTTCCTTGATGATGCGGCCAGGCTATCGATGACGGGCGCGACTTCGGCGAGGCGCTGGAGTGCTGATTTTCGCGATAGGATTTTTGAGGAGGGAGGGATGGGGAGTGTGGATTGATAAAATTGTTTGGCTTTTATGCGTGAGAGGAGGTTGGAGGAGCGGGCGGTGGTTGGTTTTTGTCTTTGTCGAGGGGAGGTGGTGGGGTTGGTGGATGTGGTGTGTGAGGAGGCTTGTTGGGCTCTGATGGCGCCGGCTTTGAGGTCTTCGAGGCGGCGTTGGCCTTTTGAAAGTAGGGGGGTGATTTTCGAGAGGGAGGAGCAGGTTGCTATTGGTAGTAGCGGGAGCGAGGCGATGAAGGCTGTGGGAGATGGGTTGTCAAGCTGAGCATTATGGTAGGACGTCCATTGTTGTTCGAGATTCTGTATGAAGAGAGCGTTTAGCTCTTCTTCGTTGACCGGTCTTCGTTGGGCTTTCTTGACATGCTGAGAGTCTATAATCTCCACGCAGATCTTGCCGTGTCCGTAGTCTGAAAGATAGAGTGGACCCGACTCTTGATTCCCATCCTTGTATTCTCTCCGAGTAAGCGCAAGTATCCTCCGTACGTCATCTGTGGTCACCCCTCTTCTTCTCCACGCTCTTTCAACGCCTGGTCCAAGATTGCGCAAGTCCGCGGGGGTTATCGACCCATTGTGTGCATAGTGCAGGGAAAGAGCCGTGAGGAAGCACGAGTGCAGATTGATGAGATCTTGCAATTCATCTGGCAACTCCAGGGACTCTTCGTTTCCGGTGTGTTCATTCTTCGGTAGCAGGGGAGATGATGGCGAATTTGTATGATGCGCTGTGACAGGCGATGCAGATATAGGTGTGGACGACTCGAGGCGCAAGCTGGCACCCTTTATGGGAGTCTCTGTGTTCGCGGGTTTGAAAGATGTTCTTCTTTGTGGCGTGAGAGGTTGAGAGGTTGGTGGCGAAGGCAATTGATGCGGTATATCCTCAGCCTCATCCTCCGAAGTAGCAAGACTATTACTAGGCGATGATGCTTGCTCAGTGGTGGGTGCTGTCTCGACAAGCTCGTCCGGAGCACTCTCTATACACTCTAACTTCCTCTTCACGCCCGACCCTATCTTCAAAGTGTTCTTGCCAACGTCATCTGTCTGAGCAATTTCCTTCTTCAAGATAGTCTTTCTACTGGGTTGCACTTGCGCCTTCGAGATCTTGCCGAATGCGTGTATACCTCTTTGGCAGGTAGCAGCGGACAGTACCCGATTCGCTGTTGCCTCAACCTTTCTCTTCTTCGCTGCTGGAGGCATTGCGACTTCCTCTGTAACTTTGGCGGATGCACTTATTGAAATGGAAAGTGCTATTAAAAGAAGTTGAGGAAGTCACGAAGCGCGTAACAGAGACGCGACTAAGAACGCGTCCGTCAGCAGGCTTTAGGGCTAGCTACCGTATTGGGCTAGACTAGGGTTATATCCGGACAACGAGATGCCCACTCGGCCACATTAGCCATGCTTCCTCGGCACGCTCGATCATCTTTACATATATTCAAAAGATCAATAAGCTCGTTGGTTGTCCAAATAAGAACAGAGAAGATTAAATTTGTTGCGGTCGTCTACCACGCGCAGGCATCTCTACCCCATTGGATTAGACTAGGGTTCTGTGCGGAGCACATCGGCGCTCTGTAGGCCACATTGCTCCATCTTCTTTACATACATTTACATGTCCATCCATTGCTATAACGTGTCCGGAACAGAATTCAAAAATTTTCTATACAATAGATGGGTACCCGAAGTGGAGAAGGAGCAATGCGATTGGAGGAACGGCTTGCAGATAAATCTGCTCGTAGGATTTCAACAAAATCGTTAGGCATTGCCAAAATTCTAGAACGGTATCGTCACGAAAACCAAATAACAATTTTTCTCTCGTCGGTATCGTGGTTGGACTACTTCAAGTCAAGCTCACATCCTCTATACCACAATGCGCAGCCTCTAGTCGAGTGATAGATGCCATCATGAACTCACTTCTGTATTGGTGCCCCATTCACCCATCAGGTTACCACCTCTCTATTTGGACATCTTCTCGCTCACACGGCAAAATCTCGACTTCAGGCTAGTAATGAACTCTTAACATCTCGTTTTCAAGTCCCACAGCCACATCGCATTACTCTTACCGTCATCGCGCTGCACATATACCCTCATCGCATCTCCATACCACAGCCAGATAGCCAGAGGTACGATGATCAACTCGATGGCGATAGAAGTGAACGTGATAGCAGGGTATTCCCTGCCAAGCCTTGCTCGAAGGACGGTAGCAACGTCTGGCATCTCGGGCAGAGCAAGACCCGTATTGCCCCATTGAGTGTAGCAAAGGCAGCGATTGAAGAAACCTAATTAGGTCGCAATGACGCAACCCATAGTGGTGCCCGTGGCGACAAAATCCTTGACATAAGTACACCAGAATAGGCGTCCACCAATTTCGTTAGTGATGTGGAAGACTTTGTTGAAGAGGATGTCAAGCTCAGCGCTGGCGAACCAGACGAACAACATACTGAGCTGAGCAATGTGGCGGCAATCAATCCCGTCTGGTGGGACGAGGGCCGAGACTGTCATCCCCGTGACCGTTCCTAACAGCACAATGAGATACGGCAAGAGCATGTGGTTCTGCTTCCAAGACGACAACGTCTCGCATTGCCATTTCGATGGCTGCCATGAATAGACACCACCATGGTAGATGCGTTGACTTTGATCGAGGCTCTTGTTAAGAGTCTCAAATCGCGACCCGCCAGCCTCGAGCTTCCTCAAAATTCGCCGGATATTAGCTTCGGTCTGTGAAACGCCGATGATTGAGCTCAGAAAGACAGCGGGGATGATCCAGAAATATAGTGCGGAGAAGGCAATGCTGTGAGCTTCAACATTGATGAAAACAGTATCGCTCGAAGCGCTCGAGTCTGCCGCAGCTGCTGTTCGGAATATGGCGATACCGACTGACGCGATGAAAAAGCACTGTGCAACGGCAATGGGCAGAGACTTTGTAGCTCGGTCCGCCGCGAGTGCCTTGGCGGTCTGCTGGGTCATCATGGGGAGGATTAATTCGCTGGGACATTCCTCGGAGCTATGGACTATCAGAAATGAACGAGGGTCGAGTGATCCGAACACTTACAGTATCTGTTGCGCTTGGTCTTCCACACCCCACTCAGCATACGAGTCTGTTATAATCGCCAAGGCTTTCCATCCGCGATTTATCGTATCGTCCCCATGAACAACTTGATGCTGAAGCTGTTCTCTCCAGTACTTGGCCACTCTTTGACAATTCGACATTTTAGCGAGGAGATTTTTGATCGTATCAATCGGGTCTCCCAAAAGGTGATTGATAACGAACAACTCAACCCAGAAGCTCAGCGGTGGACGAGGAAATGATGCGACCAGTTGAAGCAAGGGAAACTTCCATGCTGTTAGTCGTGTCCAGATTTCTGCCCCCGGATAGTATCTCCAGCTGGTTCCAGCGATTGCAGGGCACGATGATTGGGTTAATGCTGCGTTCTGTGGGGTCCCAAGCGTACTGCTAACGCCAAACAGCCTGCTGTCACTCTCGCAAGCCTTTTGAATGCTCTGAGTGTAGTTCCATAGGTTGCAAAGTTAAAACCCTCGCTACTTTTGCATCCCCAACCCCAAGGGTTGGAGCAAATGTAGGCAATGTCTCCTGGAACATCGTTGCAATCGGATGTCATAGTGAGCCTAGTAGTAGAATTCTGTGCTGTCAAAACCAAGGGATGATTTTCATGGCATGGGGGGAAGCAGAGAGGATTCGGAGGCAAGCACGCGGAGTATAATTTATGAATGATTAATTATAGGAAGCCGTAGCCATCAATTACCCAGCACAAAACTCGCCAGGGGGCGCTCTTAGCACAGAGAAAGACTGCCCATTGAGGTCAACCACACTTCGCTAAGCCCCACCACTGATTGGTCGCCGGTGTGCAGCAATTGAGACAAAGCGCCACCAGCTGCATGAGACGTGGCTTAGACATGCTGTGTGATGCCGGCTCGTTTCACTCATCGCTTTACACGATGTTGATACTCATCGATAGAGAAGATTGCAGACGCTGCGGACAAGCCAGGCATTAAACGTAATTGACAGTCAAGCTCCGCTAGCGTACGTATGGTAGAGGCTTCCAGCCATCAGAGCCACACTGGACGATGATTGGATTTCGATGGGGTGTGGACAATTGGACACCGCGCGCACGATGAGAACCTGAGACGCTGTACTGTCAGGCTGCTCCTTCTTCGCCTTGCTGTCAGCCTGCTTCTCCTGAGCCTTAGCAAGAATTAAGACACGTTAGGAGGATCCTTATCGGTAGGCAAAGACTTTCTACGAAGCATCCTCGAGCCCACTATTAAAGATACTGACCATCATATCCCATATTGCGCTAGCGCTCGTTGACTCTAAGAGCTTCGATATCCTGCCTCAGCAACGTAAAACATTCCTCATCCGACTCATTATTGTCAGCCTTATCACCAGCCGAGGGGGCTTAAATAGACTGCTCCACTCGTTCCTGCACATCGAAGCTGTTTTGAAGTAGCTTACCTGAAAGAGGCTGAAAACATTCGTACGCTTTTCTGGATGTTCGAATATTTGAGGGTGGTTACTCACCTGCTGATCTCCCAGAGGGAGTGCTATTTAGGTTTACAGAATTTTGCGGAACCATTGACGCCGACGCTAAACGGATGGCCCGCGCACTAAATTTTGGGTGGGCTAACCACTAAAGTCGAGTAAACGTATATATAATAAGTTATTTATATAGTAGGCCCGTATTAGTATTTTAATCGGGTAGAATTAAAGCTAGGTTAAGGCCTAATTATAATATAATATATAAACCGCCCGTCCCCCGCTTTAATAGAGATATAATTATTATTATTACTTTTAAAATATCTTTAAAGAAGCCTAAAAATAATAATAATAAAAACTCTTTATTAAAGAAACCCCCTCCTAGGAAATAATACTCGTTTATATTATTAAAAAGTATTATTACCGATAAGGCCGCTTTTATATATTTTTTATTTATTTAATAAATAAAATTATCTTAATCTCGTTTAAAATAAACTCCGAGTTATTTAAAAGTTTATAATTTAGCTCTAGCTCCTCCTAAAATCTTAATATATTTAAAGTTTATTATTAAGAAACTAGGTAATAATCTTAAACGGCGAGTTATTAATAAATAAAATAACTCCTAGTTTAAATTAAATTAATTTATATCTCTACCGCCTTAAAGAGTTTTTATAACTCTCTTTTTTATAATTTAAAAGAGCTTCGGTAAATTTATAGACTAGGTTAAGAATTAGGCTAGGTGTACTTTTATTTTTATACCGCCGTTATCGTTTAGGCGTAATTTATTTCTACGAAGGAAATTATTTAATAAAAATAAAAATAAGAATAAAAATAAAGAGCGAGAAATATTAATAATAATATTAGGAATAATAGTTAAATTTATTATTATTAAAATCGTTAAGGCTCGTAAAACCGTTAAGGTTATTATTATTAAAATTATTAAATTAATTATTATTAAAGTTACCTCGATTTAGGTTATAATTAAAATTATTAATACTTTAATATTCTTAAATAGGAATAAATTTACTAAACCTATTAAGGAGTTTATAATACGAGTAGTATTTTATTAAATACGTATCTTATTATATTAAATAAAGAAGACGATTATCCTCTTTAATAAAATAAAGAGTTATAATATTAATAATTTAAATTTACTTTTATTAAGGCGAGTCTTTAAGGAGTATTAAAAGAAGATTATTAAATATACTCTTAACCGTAAATTACCTACGTTTCGGGTTTTTCTAACGGCGATATTATTATATAAAAAACTACCAGCGACGAAATAGTATCTATAGATTATAAACGAGGATAATAACTAGTATATTATCGAGGGTTAACTAGATAAATTCTTTACGAGTAGTAAAAATAAGTTTAAGATAGTATTATTATTATAATAGGCTCTTACTTTTATAAGGGAAGTATTTATTATTATATTTACTTCGTTATAATTAATCGCCGTTATCTTTTTTATTACTAGCTTTAGTACCGGAGCTAGTATTAATAATTTTACTTCTACTTTACTCGGGGTTATTAAAGGGAATAATTTTATAAATCGTTAATTTATTATATTAGAGTAGTCGAACGCCCTAGATTTTAATATTATTTTAATTTAAATTATTCTCGGCCGCTAGGTATATAATAGATATAAATATTCGAATAAATATAAATATTACTAGGTTAATAAGAATAGAATATACTATATATTATTAAGTAAGGATATTACGGTTTAGTAAAGAATTATTAAATTAAATATTTTAAAATAATTAAATAAGAAGGAACCGCCGGCGAGAATAAAAAAGAGGTAAAAAAATAAAAAAATACGTAAAAAAAGAAATAAAAAACAAGAGTAAAAGAATAAACTTATATTATTTAAATTAATACCGCCGCCGTTAATAAATTATATATATCCGTTATTTATTTATATATATATACCTTCTTTTATTTAGCCGGTAGCCCCTCCTCTAGTAAATATTCGAACCTTTATACTAAAAATTAAGATATAGACTAGAAGGGTTTTAAAAAGAGTAAAAGAATTTTCTTATTATTAACTCTTTCGTTTTATTATATATAGTTTTATTATTTTACCTTATCGCGGTAGTAACTTAATTAACGGCGACGTAGTTAAATTAATTAAATAAATTAAGCCTAAATTATAATACCGCGATAAACCTAGTTTAAAGGACGTAAAGAATAAATTATTAAATAAAGATTATACTATAAAAGACGTTTAAAGGTAGAAAAGTAACGAGTTCGAATATAAATAAAAGAAATTAAAGATTATACCTAGAATAAAATACTCGTTTACTCGTTTTACTAGTTAATTTAAACGTAAAAAGAGGGAATTTTAAATAAGAAGTATTATTAATTTTAAATATCTCTCGAATATTTTTATAAAAAGTTTACTAGTTTTAATTAACTATATTCTAGATATATTACCTAGTACCGTAACTAGGAGGTTTATACTAGTAATTAAAGGCCGTATTATCGATTTAATTAAATATAATAACGACGACGACTAGGGCTACGGAGCGGACGAGGATTTAAATAATTTATATACTTTTATTAATAATTAAACTACCGAGGGATAAATAAGTTAGGGTTATTTATTTCTATAAATTATTTATAAATTTATATATATAAGTTATTTTCTTACTTTATATTATTATAGATATTACCGTTCTTTTCTTCTTCCTTTTTTTAAATATTTATTTTATTTTTATAATTAATATTTAATTACCGGAAAATATTATTAAGATCTTTATAACTAGCCTATAACTTTATTATTAAATCTAAGAAGTAGTTAAATCGCCCCTCGTCTACGTATATTTAAATAATATTAAAATATTGTTTTATCTAACTCTTTAAGACTAAAAACGATATTTTAATAAAATTATAATCGGGTAAATAAGAAGAGAGGTATTTAAATAAAATATTAATATTAATATATAACCTAGCTAGAACTAGATTATAATAAATATTAATATTATTATAAATTATTATTAAGAGTACGTTATCGTCTTCGAAACGGCCGTAGCGAGGGAGGATATTATATTCGATAAAATTATTAAATATCGCCGCCGTAATTAAATCTTAATAGATAATTTAGTCGAGGTAACTATGATATAGTAGTTATTATAGGAGCGTTGGGGGGCTTGGCGTGCCGGGGTTTAATACTACCTATTATTTAATAATCCTAACTAGTCCATAGTTATCTCTTTATAGAATAATATACTACTATTTAAACCTCTAACCCTAACGTATTTATTTCCGTAATATATTATTTTATTTTAAATAAGATAATTATCGGCTTTAGGTAATTTAGCCGAAATATCGTCCTTTTTAATAAAATATTATAATACTATACTACTAAATAACGATATGTAATTATTATTAATATCTAGATATTTAGTTACCTCGATATAGTTCGCAGCCCTTTAAAAAAGAATTAAATTACTAGAAACTATTATAATTAATAATATAACTACCGAAAATTTACGACGACCTACTTTAGTACTTTTATTCGGACGATCGATATTAATATTATATTACCGGAACGACCCCTTTATTACTTATAGCGCCTATATAGAATATTAAAAAAGAGTTAAAATTAAAGAACTCTTTACCTTCGACCCGTATTAATATAAAATAAACTATAGTATAATAAATATCCGTTTATAATATATAGAAGTTAACGATTTCTTCGAATTATAATATATCTATAATCCCTTTATTTAAGCGAAAACCGCTACGGTATATTTTTATTATAAATTAAAAAACCGTATTTAAAGACTACGCCTAGCTAGAGATACCGAGAGTTTTAAAAATTAATTAAAACTATAAACTTAATTAATAAATAACTACGGACTACTAGATATAAGATTAGAAATTAAACTAGTTATAGAACACTTAATTATAAAAGTTAACGAGCGAGTCTAGAACTTTATTAATTAATTCGAATCCGTGATAACGGACCTCGAATAAAATAAATTTATTATTTATATAAGTTTCCGCCGGAAGCTAAATTATAAAATATATAATATTATTTACCTACTCTACCCCGGAGCCTAGTTAGATATATTTATAAACTTTAAAATCTTAATATAATAAATAGAAAACTACTTTAAGATTAATAAATATTCGCGAGACGAATATAACGCCGCGTTAAATTATAAACGAGTAAAATTCGACTAGAGTATTAATTTAGGTATAAACCCGAACTTTTACCTACCGACGTAGAACCGGAAGTCTTTTTAGAATAGGATAAATAATAATATATATAACCCCGGTACCTATACTACGGACGAAAAAAAACACGAATAATATTATATTTAATAAATAGAAGGAGCCTATCTAGATTATAATAATTTTAATTATTAGAAAGGAGACCCTAAATACCTTATACCCTCTAAATTAAAAAACTCTAATCGGTTATAATAAAGATTATATCGCGACCGCTAGCCTAAAAGCCTATACTAAGAAGCGGCGCCGTTATATTTACGATATTATACTTTTCTAAAACTAGTATTAATTAAATTTAATATCTTTATAAAAGTATCTAGTTATAATACCCCTATATTAATATAATTATCCTCTCGGAAAATATATTAATAAACTACGGTAGTATAATAAACTTTATATCGAATTTCTTTATTAAATCTTTTAATATATCCTTTATTAATTATATATCCCCCCGAGTATTAAATATTAATAATATAGAAATTAATTTATAAAGGAATAACTACCTCTATTATTTATATATTAAAGTTAACGATAGTATACCTCTAAAGTACCTTTTTAGAGTTATCGATATAAAAGATCGGATTATTTTAAACTTATTATAACTATAAATAATTAACCCTCTTATCGACTAGAAGATAAAAAAGATAAAAATCTTTAAGAATATTAAAATACTCTAGGCCTTAGACTTCGCTAACGAAATAAAAATAAATTATTAATTTATCTAGGTATATCTTTTAGACCCTAAAAAGAATAATACCCCTATAATCGTTATACTCCTATAAATTTATAAAGATTACGCGGACGTCTTTAGTAAAACTATTAAAGAAATACTATCTTTATACCGTAAAGAGTTAGACTACGTAATTAATTTAAAACCGGGTAGGATACCCCCTTTTAAACTATAATATAATTTAACGAAGATTAAATTTAAAGTATTTAAAGATTATATCGACTAGAATTTATAAAGCGGGTTTATTAAATAGTCTAAATTCTTAACTAGGGTACCTATACTATTCGTTAAAAAGAAAGACGGCGGACTATAATTTTATATAAATTACCGAGGCCTTAATATTATTATTATTAAGAATAAATATTTTATTCTTTTTATTAGCCTTATTTTAAACCGCCTAGGAAAGATATAATAATTTACGAAAATTAACTTAAAAGGCGCCTATAACCTCCTCTATATCCGGAAGGGAGACGAATAAATAACCACTTTCTATATTAAATATAAATTATTCGAATATTAAGTTATACTCTTTAGTATAATAAATTTACCCTTAATTTTTTAATCTTATATTAATAAAGCTATATCGGACTTATTAAATAAATTTATTATCGTTTATCTCGATAATATCCTCGTTTATTCGGAGGACCCCGTAAAGTATAAAGATTATATTAAATAAGTCCTCGAGCGCCTCCGTAGTATAGGGCTATACGTTAAATTAAAAAAATATATATTCGGATAAATAACTATCGAGTACCTCGGATTTATTATATCCTAGGATAGTATAACGATAAATATTAATAAAGTTATTATAATTTAAAATTAACTTATATTATACTATATTAAAGATATATAATTCTTCCTAGGATTTTATAACTTTTATAAATATTTTATTTAAAATATAATAAGATCGTAACCCTTATAACGGACTTTATTAAATATATCTCCTTCGAGTAGAATAAGGACGCTTAAAATAGTTTCGACGAATTTTAAAAAGCGTTCCTAGGTATATTACTCTTAATCTAGTTCGATTACTCTAAAGAAATTCGCGTAAAGATAAATACTAATAAGTTCGTTATCGTAGCGATTTTCTTATAAAAATATAACGACTTTTATTAGTACCTAGTCGCTTTTTACTTTAAAAAATTAAAACTATTAAAGAGGAACTACGTTATATATAACGGAGAACTCCTAGTTATTTTAAAAGAGTTCCGTATATAAAGGTATTACTTTAAAGGATCCTAAAAAGTCGTTAAAATTATTATAAATTATAATAACCTCCGTTACTTCCTAGGAACTAAACTATTTATATAATATTAAATTTATTAAATAGAATTCCTTATAGGGTTTAATTTTATAATAAAGTATTATATAAAAAAAAAGAACCTCGTAAACGGTTTTAATAAATATTTAGATTATTAAAATTACCTACCTAGTAAGAGTTATATAATAATTTTATTCTTTAAACTCGTTATAATAACCCTAGGCGAAATCTACGAGGCGATATCTAATATTTATACCGACTTATAAATATATATAATAGAAGAAGAAGAAGAGATACTATCCTATACCTTAATTAACGATATTAAGAAAATATTAAAGAATAATAATATTAAAGACGATAAATATTTCTTTTAAAAAAACGGGCTCCTTTATTATAAAGAATCGCGCCTATATATTTTAAAGAGTCTCCGATTTCGAGTCCTTTAAACTTTTTATAATAGCCCGATCGCGGGATACTTTATTAAAGATAAAATTATAATAATTATAACTCGTTAATTCTTCTAGCCCGGACTATTTAACTAGGTAACGAATTACGTTAAGATTTATAAAGTATATAACCGAATTAAACCTAACTACTACGCCGAGTATAAAGAATTATTATCGTTACTAGTACCGATTAAAATATAATTAGATATTACTATTAACTTCGTTACCGATTTACTACGGTCTTCGGCGTACGGAAGTAATAATAAATCGGATTATATTATAATTATAATCGATAAATTAATAAAAATAACTTACTATATATTATATATTAAAGATATAAACTTTAGATAATTCGTATACCTCTTTATTAAAATAATAATTAGTTATTATAATATACTAGAAAGAATTTATAACGACCGAGGAGTATTATTCATTTTTAGTTTCTAAAAAATACTCTCTACTAAATTAGGGACCGATTATAAATTCTTTATTAACTTCTACCCTTAAACGGATAAATAGACGGAGCGCTAGAATTAAATACTAGAATAATACCTAAAATACTTTATTAATTATTTATAAAATAATTAAGTAAATTACTTTCCCCTAGTAGAATATATATATAATATATCTTATTATTTAATAATTAAATACTCCCTATTTAAAATAAATAATGGTTACGACCCGGTATTATTCTAACTATATCTTTATATAGGGAAGTACTTCTTAATTAACGCGGAAGAAGTCGTATAAGAAATCGTAATATTATAATATAAGATTTTAATACGAATTTTTAAAGCCTAAGATAAATAAGTTAAATACTACGACTAAAATTATAAAAGAATCGAGTTCGAGGTAGGCGACCTCGTTATATTTAAAATTATAAATTTAAAGATAGACCGTCCTAGTAAAAAGCTCGATAATAAGAAACTAAAACTATTTAAAATTACTTTTTATATAAACTTATAGGTATACCGCCTAAAGCTCCCTAATATTTATAGAATCTATTTAATTTTTTATATCTACCTCCTTAAACCTTATTATATTAATATTATTTTAAATTATATCGCTCCTCCTTTAATACCTATTAGCGAGATTACCGAGAACGGTATAAATAACCGAGAGTACTTCGTCGAAGAAATCTTAAAATCTAGATACCGTTATAATAAATTATAATATTTAGTTAAATAAAGAAGTTATTAAGGTATAAACTCTACTTTATAATAACCCGTAGAGAATATCGAGAATTCTAGCGAGTTAATTAACGAATACTATCTTTAGTACCTAATAATACTAGGGCCTAACGACGAACCCCGATAAAATAAAACTAAATATTAAAGTAGTTAAATATACTACGCTCGACGTATTAATAATATTTATACCTAGGAGTAAACCTATAATAGTATAGTATATAATATCTAGAAATAGATATAAATAGTATAGTATATTAAATATAAACTTTATTATATAAAGTATAAAGTATATACCGCGCTAGAGTAGCCTAGGCGAATTTATATAAAATATATAAACCTATTTACCTTAATAGTAAAGTACCGCCTCTTTATAGAGTATATCTATAAAAGATCTACCCTAATTTATACCAAGATACTAAAAAGTAAAGTTAATAATACGAATAAGAATATTTACTATTAGCGTAGATTAGATCGTACTGTTTTTACTTCTATTTTTACTTTTATTTCTACTCACTTTTACTTTATTTATTAATACCCTCCCTATTTAATATCAACCTATATAATAAATATTAATAATTCCTTTATATTAAATACTAAGGCGCCGTTATTATAGACCGAAATTAATATCTTCTTAAAATAAATCTAGAGGCGTTATTTATACGAATATAAAATAACTATAAATTAACTAGTTATAATTATAACGAAACGAATCTAAAACCTAATTTTAGGTATATACTTTTTCTAAATTATTTATTTACTTTATTAATTCCTTAATCTTTAATCTAGGATAGTTCTTTACTATATTTACTCTTTCTATTTTATTAACCTCTACGACGCGGCTTTCGAGTATTTTAACTAGAAATTTCTTTATATACTACGCTACTACTTTACTCTCCCGATTAATATTAACTCGGACTTTAAACTCCTCGCTAGCGTAAAAGATATAAAGATCTAAATCTTTACGATATACTAGAAAATAATAAATAAAAATAATGGAAAAATTAACAATTAAGTAGTTATGAATATTAACGAGGATAAATATAGATAATAACCCGGCGTAATAACTAATAATAATTATAAGAATTAGTTTTATTAAAACCCCGACGAGGTAATAATAATTAAGGTATACTAGAATATTAATATATTTAATATAGATTTAGTCGCCTTTAATATAAAGATAAAAAATATTATTATTCTACGCTAAATTAAATTATACGACGTAGCGCTCGGATTAATTATAGAGCTCGGCTTTTCTAAACGGTTTCGGTTCGTAAACTAGTTATTAGATTTTAATATTAATAAAGAACCCTATAAGAGTAACCTAAATTATATAAATTATAAAAATACTTAATTAATTAATAACCGCGTTATTAATTATAAAAAATAAGTTTTTTATAGAAACTTCCCCGAATTAATATAAAGTAGAGGTACTTTCTCTTTCGAAATAAAAATAAATATATATATTAATTTAAACGTTATTAGTAAAGCCTCCTTAATTAAAGGTATTATATTAGAAACGGGAGTTACCTTTTTACGATATACCTTCTAGTTAAGAACTACTTTTTTATAATATATAATGGAAGATATCTCTTTATAATATACCCTATTACCCTAACTCCCTTTAATAGATAAAAAGAAAAAGGTGTTTATATTAACCTAAAAGAATACTACTATAGAGGACGTATGAAATATTATTATAGAAAATATTATTATATTAGAAGACCCCGCCGACCCCGTCGTATTAACTATAAACTTTATTTAACACTAGGAGCTATTTAATAATAAAGAAAAAGTCGTAGAAATTATAAAGAAAAAACCTATATACTCCTTTAACTTAATATATTAGGATATAGTACTAACGGTAGACGAGAAGATAGTATATTTAATATTAACCGGCGAAAGCCTCGATTATATAATTTAATATTATAAAATAGAAATAACGGCTATAGTAGACGAGTTAAAAAACGTAATAAATTTATTTAAAGACGACGACGTTATAATAAATACTATAGTCGAAGTATTTAAAAAGGAGAGGCTCTATATAAAAATAATAATATATAAGACCTAGGACCGTAGAGCGGTAATATAAAAAAATATTAATAAATTCTCTACTACGTCGAAGGGAGTTTTTTAATATAAGATAAAATTTAATTACCCTACTATATTAATAGTCTAGGCGAAGTCTACCTCCTTATCTTTAATTAGGATTTTCGACGCCGATAATAATTTCTTTATTAAACTACCTTTTTAATTACTTTAGTTAAATATTATTTTATTAACTATAAAGAATTTTAGAAGATTAAAGGCGAATAAAATCGGCGATAAAACTAAAAAAATTAAACTCGGCTCTATCGATAATAGCGAAGACCGTTAACTCCGTTTAAAGTAAACTCTCTTTTATTATTTATATTCTACCGATTTATTATATTATGAATTAGACGTGCTCGCGGCGAGTACTATAGAGAGAGAGTATATTATTATAGGAGCGTTAAGGGGCTTAGCGCGCCGGGGTTTAATACTATTTATTATTTAATAATCCTAACTAGTTTATAATTACCTCTTTATAGAATAATATACTATTATTTAAACCCCTAACCCTAACGTACTTATTTCCGTAATAGTAGTATATAATTAGTATATAGTAAAAGAGTTACTATTTGTCTATACTAGCTCTATATATTTATAGTATTTACGTTAGTTATCTACGTTCTAGTACGCCAAGCTATAGTAGAATTATAATAATATACTATGAATAAAAGAAGCTCATAACGTCCTCGTTAATAAAATAACTTAGTAAAGATAAAAAGTAAATATAGTTTAACGTAGTAGTAATTCGAAGCCTATTAGACTATAATGTAGTCTATTATATTAAATATATTATAGTACTACTTTTATAACCTAGCCTATTAAACCTAATACTTTATTTCTTATTAGGTTTAGGAATAACTATAATAAATATCTTCGACGATTCTTTCGCGGAAGGCTTTAATAGGCCCTTCCTTCTTGATATAATAAACCGTAATCTAGTATATATAACCGGTATTAGTATACTAGGTATTAACGTAGTAGTTATTTACTAAAGACTTCGGCGGGCTATAATCGACGGCGTCGTATTAAGCTTAATAACTACTATATTACTTTTATACTTATCGATAAATTCTATAACTTCACCGAGGTTTTTAATATTATATTATTAATCGAACTCGGGGCCGTAGCCTTACTAGCGGATTAAATATTCTATTAATAAACCTTTACTAACTCTATTACTACGGTATATTTATTTATTAAATAAACGTTCGATGATTTAGGATTTATATTTATTAATATCGCCTTTAATATAAACTGCGTTAGGGTATTTAAGTATAGAGTAATTAAATAAATTAATTATAATAAACTAAGGCTTTAATTATACTACCGAGAATACCGGGTAAATTTTCTAGTAACTTAGTATTTCTAGATAATACGTTTATCTTCCTACTTTATCTAGAATTATAAATAATTTAATATACTACTAACCTAGTTTCTATACTTTAATAATTATAATAATTTAGAGTATAGAATATTCTTTATAAAGATATAATAAGATTTTCTCCCTCTTTTTAAAATATATCGGCTAATAGTTACGGTTATAGTAGTATTTCTAATTTATTTATACGAAGTTAATAGTATCTATTACTTTTATACGGACACGAGTTTACTACGGTACTACGGGTATTCTTATATCTAGTAGGTCGAAAGGTTTATTTAAAGTAAAATTATATAAAACCTTATTAGGAGCCTTCGACGTCGTCGAAGAAAATAAATTATTTAATAGGGCCTAGATACGCGGAAATACTATAGTAGATTTAGAAACTATTAACGTACGACGCTAAACGGATAACCCGTATACTTTATTTAAATAGGGTAATTATTAATATTAAATAAATATATATATAATAAGTTATTCGTATAGTAGGCCCGTAGTAATATTTTAATTAAATAAAATTAAAGTTAAGTTAGGGTTTAGTTATAATATAATATATAGTCCGCCCTTTCCTAATTTTTATTAAAATTATTATTATTATTATTATCTCTAAAATACCTTTAAAGAAGTCTAGAAATAATAATAATAAAAAGCCGTTACTAAAGAAACCCCCTTTTAAGAAACCACGCTCGTTTATATTATTAAGAGGTATTACTACCGATAAACTAGTTTTTATAATTTCTTTATTTATTTAATAAATAAAGTTATTTTAGCCTCGCCTAGAGTAGACTCCGAGTTATTTAAAAATTTATAATTTAGTTCTAGTTCCTCCTCCTAAAACTTTAGTACGTTTAAAATTTATTATTAAAAAGTTAGGTAATAACTTAAGGCGGCGAGTCGTTAATAAATAAAATAACTTTTAGTTTAAATCGAGTTAATTTATACCTCTACTATTTTTAAAAGTTCCTAGAATTCCCTCTTTTATAATTTAAGAGAGCTTCGGTGAGTTTATAAACTAAGTTAAGAATTAAACTAGGCGTACTCTTATTTTTATACCGCCGTTATTATCGAGGCGTAGTTTATTCCTACGAAGGAAATCGTTCGGTAATAAAGATAAGGATAAGGATTCCGAGCGAGAAATTTTAATAATAATAGTAGGAGTAATAATTGAATTTGTTATTATTAAAACCGCTAAGGCTCGTAAAGCTACTAAAGTTACTATTATTAAAACTACTAAATTAACTACTATTAAGGTTATTATTAAAATTATTATTATTTAAGCTATAGTTAAAGTTACTAGTATTATTATTAAAACTAACGCCTTAGTATTTTAGAGTAAGAATAAATTTAATAAATCTATTAAAGAGTTTATAGTACGGGTAGTATCTTATTAAATATATATCCTATTATATTAAATAAAGAAGCCGACTATCCTCTTTAGTAAAGTAAAGAATTATGATATTAACGGCTTAAATCTATTTTTATTAAGGCGCGTCTTTAGAGAGTATTAAAAGAAAATTATTAAATATACTCTTAACTATAGGCTACCTATTTTTCGAGTCTTTATAACGGCGACGTTATTATATAAAAAACTACCGGCGACGAGACGATATCCGTAATTTATAAACGACGATAATAATTAATATATTATCGAGGGTTAGCTAGATACGTTCTTTATAAATAATAAAAATAAACTTAAAATAGAGTTACTATTATATTAAACTCCTACTCCTATAGGGGAAACGTTTACTATTATCTTTATTTCGTTATAATTAGTCACCGTTACCCTTCCTATTACTAGCTCTAGTACCGGAGTTAATATTAATAATTTTATATCTATTTTATTTAAGGTAATTAGAGGGAATAATTTTATAAATCGCTAATTTATTACTTTAGAGTAGTCGAATACCCTAGATTTTAATATTATTTTAATTTAAAGTATTCTTAGCCGCTAGGTATATAGGAAGTATAAATACTCGAATAAAAATAAATATTATTAAATTAATAAGAATAGAATATACTATATATTATTAGGTAAAGATATTACGGTTTAGTAGAGAACTATTAAACTAGATATCTTAAAACGACTAAATAAAGAGGTACCGCCGGCGAGAATAAAAAAGAAGTAAAAGAATAAAAAGAAATATAAAGAAAGAAACAAAAAATAAGAGTAAAAGAATAAACCTTTATTATTTAGGCTAGTACCGCCGCTAGTAAATTACTTATATCCGCTATTTATTTATATATATACGTCTTTTTTTACTTAGCCGGTAGCTCCCCCTTTAATAAATATTCGAATCTTTATATTAAAAGTTAAAATATAAGTTAGAAGGGTTTTAAAAAGAGTAAAGAAGTCTTTTTATCGCTAGCCCTTTTACTCTATTATACGCGGTTTTATTACTTTACCTCCCCGCGGGAGTAACCCTATTAACGGCGACGTAATTAAATTAATCGAATAAATCAAGCCTAGATTATAGCCCCGCGATAAATCTTATTTAAAGAACGTAAAGAATAAGTTATTAAATAAAGATTATATTATAAAAGACGTTTAGGGGTAGAAAGATAATAAATTCGAATATAAATAAAAGAAGCTAGAGATTATACCTAGAATAAGATATTTATTTACTCGTTTTACTAGTTAATTTAAGCGTGAAAAGAATAAATATTAAATAAGAAATACTATAGGCCCTAGGTATCTCTCGAATCTTTCTATAAGAGGCTCGCTGGCCCTAATTAACTATATTCTAAATATATTATTTAATACCTCTACTAGGAGGCCTATACTAGTAACTAAAGACTATATTATCGATTCGATTAAATATAACGACGACGACGACGGCTAGAGCTACGGAGCGGACGAGGATCTAAATAATTTATATACTTTTATTAATAATTAAACTACCGAGGGGTAAGAGAGTTAGGGTTACTATTTTCTACGAGTTATTTATAAATCTATATATATAAACTATTCTCTCTTACTTTATATTACTATAAATATTATTATCGTTTTCCTCTTCTCCTTCTTAAATATTTATTTCACTTTTATAATTAATATTTAATTATTAGAAGATATTATTAGGATCTCTATAACTAGTTTATAATTATATTATTAAATCTAGGAAGTAGTTAAATCGCCCCTCGTCTACGTATATTTAAATAATATTAAAGTACCGTCTTATCTAGCTCTTTAAAACTAAGAACGACGTCTCGATAAAGTTAAGATCGGGTAAATAAAGAAAGAAATACTCGAGTAGAACGCCGGCGTTAGTATATAGCCTAGCTAGAACTAGATTATAATAAATACTAGTATTATTATAAATTATTACTAAGAGTACGTTATCGTCTTCGAAATAACCGTAGCGAGGGAGTATATTAAATTCGATAAAATTATTAAATATCGCCGTTATAATTAACCCTTAATAGATAATCCAGTCGAGGTAACCGTTAATAGTATACGTAGGTAAAAGACTCTACCTCCTACTTCTATATAAACTTTAGACAATTAACGGGGTAATATTAATAGAGGTTTAATTATACTTCCTATCGCCTACTAAAGTTAACTACGTCGACGTTATATATATAAATTTAGAATATATTAATACGTTTATAAATAGTACTCTTATCTAAAAAAATTAATTAATTAACTCGCTATCCCGTTAACTTTATAAATTAAATAGTCCTTAAAGCCTAATTATATTTATAAATAATCTTTCACTAGATCTTCTTACTCTAGCCTAGGCGGTATAAATACTCTTAAATAATAACTTTATAAATAATAATACTATACTCGTCTAGTAAGAAGTAGGCTATTTCGTTTAAATAAATTATCGGCCGTTTAATAAAATAATATAGAAGTTTATACTCTAAAAGTTTATTAATTCTTTTAGGCCGCCCTCCTACGTTTTTATTTAATATAAAAACGATACTATAAAGCCTCTATATCGTTATTATCCTCTATAATATACGTAGGCTTATATTATAAAGACCGGCGGCGATATTATCGATACTATATCCTAACTCGAATTTATACTAGATTAAGGCGCGAATAAACTCTAGTATAATAACGACTATAACGATAATAAAGAGAAAGCGACGAGGTAAGGCTTTACTAAACTATACTATTTATATAATTTTAAATTTAATTATTTAGGATAAATTTATAATATTTTATATTTATATTCTCTTTTATTTAATATTAATAGTTACTTTATATTAAGGGACGGGATTAGTATCTAGAGGTTTATTAAACTAATAACTAGGTTTATTAAATTATAGTTTAATTATAATATAGGAGTAGGCCAAAATAAAAGATAAAGAACGAAAGTTAGGGTAGGGCTAGTTACTATCTAAATAAGAGTTAGTATATAGAGTATTTACTTATTTCTTATCCCGACTATATTAGGATAGAAATAGAGAAACTAATTTAAATTTAAATTAAATTTAAAATAAATTAAGCTAGGTTAAAATAAATAAAGTTATATTATAATAATAGCCCCCTCTTTAAAGTCGAGCTCCTACGAGATAAATAAACGATTAATTCGACTAATTAGATTTCGTAATCTTAACTCTTATTTAGGGTTACGAAATAATTAAGATAAAAATACGTCGAAGTATTCGAGTTATCGATAGTAATAAATAAGGGATAGAACGGGGAATAAACGGCGGTATACGAATAAGACTAGGCGTTAACGTTATTATTTATAGACGATAACGGCGGGGCTAGGCTATAGGGTACTATTTATTTATATAATAATATAAAATATCGATTAAAGCCGATACGGAATAATAGCCGAGGGGATAATAACGGATAAAGAATAAACTATAATATAAGCGGGGGTTAACTTCTTAAAATCGGACTAGGACTAAAATAATAGAAGTTCCTTATACTAGTATTTTTAAATAGTATATAATAATTCGTAGAGGCTAGCGGCGCTAGGAATCGAGATATAATATTTATTAATAAATTATTAATAATAGGTAAGATAATAAAAGGGTTCCTATATAATAATATAGTCTTTTTAATTAACGTAGTATTTTAATAAAAGTAGACTATAACGGCGATTATATTTAAAATTCAAAATACCGTTAATATACTACTCTCGTTAGTTATCTTCGGTAATTATAAATTCTCGGATAAACTAGACTTATCTAAGTAAAGGGTTATTAGTTATTAATTATTAATTATAATAGGCTAGCGTAAAAGACGGGGTAAACTTTTATTAAATACGGAAAATCTAGTTAAACTATAAGAGGATTATCGAAAACTTTAGAGACTCGGAAGGGGCCGATATTATAATCGTCGAGTTTAATTAAAAAACGTATAGTATTTAGATTCTTAATATTTAGTTATATTTAATTATTTATTAAATATATTAAATATAGGCGCCTTCGTTAGTTAACCGAGGATTTAAAGATAATTTAAGCGATAAATATTTTATCGCGGAGGTAGTCGTTTAAAACTTTTATTTATATTACGAATTTATTAATAACGATTAAATAAATATATATTTAGGCGGTAAAATCTTAAAATAGAGGCTCGATAGACTCGAAGCCGATATATAAATATTAATTATAATTAGTTAAGAAAGGCGAGGCTAGAGTACTAGAAGAATTAGTATTATGATTAAAAAACTCCGCTCTAAGGAGTTATTTCACCTAATTATCCTATATATAATTAATATATATACGGAGGTAGTATTTTATTATAGTATTAAACCACTTAGTTTAGTTATCCGTCTAAGGGTAATATTTAATAAATATATATTAATCGATCTTAAGGCGTTTATATAAAGCCTCTTAGAACTCCGATATAAATTAAAATTCTTAATTTAAAATAAAGATATCTAGTAGCTTATAGAGCTTCTATATATTCTAATAAAAAACATTATAGGCTTCGTCTACTTTTATCGATATAATTAATATTAAATACCGTATCTTAATTAAGTAGTCTACGAAAATTAAAATATATTAATAAATAATTCCTATAAAGGTATAAAGCGGTAGGGGATTTATATAGTCTATCGAGACGTCTCTCTAACGTTGTTACGGGGGCGGTAATAAACGTAGTTATTTTTAAATATACTAGCGGGAAGGCTTAGTTTTTCGGTATATATAATAATTCTTAACGAATCGTTAAATAATAATATAGACGTTAGGCCATTAATAAACCCGATTAATTAATTCATAATATTCAATACGACCTAGGTAATTACCCGCGATATTATTATAAACTAGCTAGATTAGACGAAGGTATAATTTATTAAAATTTAAAATATATCTCTTTCCTCGGAAGTAGAGAACTCTATCTTTATCTTCGTATTTAACGAGGGGAATTCCGCTATAATAATACGTTCTAGAATATAATATTTCTAGGACTTTAGGGGCGAATTAATCGGTTTAATTAATTATATCCTATAATTAATAAATCGGGGTATTATATAAGTTTTCGTTTAAATTAATAAATTAATCTTTATCGAGTTTAGGCTCGTAAAATATAGACGGGGTTTATAATTCTAAATTAATATTTATATCGAGGTCTATAACGGTCGTATAAATTAATACGAGGTATAACTAGAAAGGCTAGACGAGAATTTTTTAATCCGTTACCGATATAATTAAGGTAATTAAAATTAAGGTTAAAATCGCTATATTTAATAATATACTATAAATATAATTCTTAAGGATTTCTAGGGTTAGGTTTTTTTTTTTAATACTATCTAATATTAATATTAATATCTAGGGTCTAATTTATCCCCTTTTTTAAAAAAGTCTTTTAACCGATATATTAATATATTAAACCTACTACTTTCTTTACTAGGCCGGTAAATAATCTTATAATTAAAACGGGATAAAAACTCGCTCTATTTTATTTAATAACGAGATAATATTTTAAATAAAGTAAAATATTTAAAAGCTTTATAATCCGATATTACCTCGATAAAAAAAGTAAATCCCTTTAGTTTAAAATACTATTCCTCGAATACGCGGACGATTATTATAAACTCTTTATTATAAATCTTATAATTATACTCGATAAGGTTATATTTCTTTAAAAAGTAAATAATAAAATAAAGGATATTTTAATTATTATACTAGGATAGGACCCCTTTAGATATATAATTAAATATATTTATTTCTACTATAATTTTACGGTTAGGGTCGAAATAAATTAAAATAATATCGGAGGTAAAAGCCTTCTTTAAAGTATTAAAAGTTATTTAATATCGAATACTCTACTCGAAGACAGTACCTTTCTTAATTAAGGCTATAAATAATATAATAAATTTACTAAACTTATAAATAAAACGCCGATAAAAGTTAATAAATCCTAGGAAACTTTAAATATCTTTAATATTAACTAGTTATAATTAATTTAGGATAATATTAATTTTCTTTAAATTTATTTTAATCCCTTTAATAATAATAATTAATCTTAAATATATAACTTCTTTAATATAGAAATTATATTTAATAATATTTATTTAGAGCCCCGCCTCGCGGAGCTTTTAAAGAATATATTTAATATAGATTTTATACTCTTCCTTAATATCGCTATAAATTAGAATATCGTCGAGGTATATAATATAAGTCTTATTAAGAAATTTACGAAGAGTATCGTTAATATAATACTAGAACGAGGTAGGGTTATTATATAATATAATATTCGAATAAGCTGAATCGGGTATAGAATATTATAAATTCTTTATCGCCCTCTTTAACGCGGAGGCGATTAAAAATAAATATAATATTTAATTTAAAAAATACCTTAACCCGATTTAATCGATTTAAGGTTTCTAAAATTAAAGGTAAAGAGTATTTATTCTTTATAATAATAATATTAAACTCTTAGTAATTAATATAGAAATATAAACCTCCGCTAGGTTTCTTTACGAATAAAATAAAGAATACGGTATAAAATTAATTAACTCGAATAAAACCTTTACTAAACTTTTTATCTAGGTAACGGCGGAGTTTTAGAATCTTATTATAATTTATATTATATAAATTAAATAACGGAGGTTATAATCCTTCTTTAAATTTAATAATATAATCGTATAACCGATACGGGGGTAAAGTATTAACGTTTTTTCTCGAAAAAATATCTAGGAATTCATAATACCGTATAAATAAAATCGTAGTTAAATTAATATTCTTATTATCTCGGTAGATTTAAAATTCTTCTTAAATAACGGCGGCGGTAAAATAAAACTCTTTATTTATTTTAAATATAACTCGGTTCTAGGCTTAATCGTAAATATTTAATTTAAGATTTTAATTAAAGCGGGGTTTAGGTTTATAATACCTCGATTCTTAATAAAACTAGGTATTTAAGGTCGAGATTTCTTCTAAAATACCTAAAAATTAATCGATTTCTATAAATAATAAATTAAACGCGGTTTATTTATTAGGGGTAACGAGCTAGGTAAATAATCGAGATTTTATCTCGTATATATTAAGAGTAGTTAGGTACTAGGTTCGTTATTTTTAATATTAAAATTTAGAACGAAACGAGGCTAGATTATAATACCTAATTTTAGGTATCTTTCTTTATTTAATAATAATAACGATACGGTTATATTCGTTATTATAACTAGTTTTTATAGGAATAAGTAATTAGAACTAAAGCGGGGAAGACTTCTTTTAAATTTAAATTTATTATTAATAAACCTAGAACTAAAGTAACTTCTTTTAAATATTAGGTTATTTTATACGAGTATTAAATTAAATTAGGGACTAAGTTTACTTTTAATAAATCTAGGACTAAATTAACTCTTCTTAAATCGAGGTTTATTTTTTATAAACTTAAGAATAAATATATTATTAATAAACTTAAGATTAAAGTAATTTCTCTCGAGTCGAAATTAGTTATTTAATAATAGCGTTATCGTCTATAAATAATAATAACTCTTTATATATTAGTAACTCCTTTTAAATCGGGGCTTACCCTATATAAATATCGGATAAAACTAAAAATTAAGATTCTTAAATTTAGAAGTTTTCTTAAGGTATTAAAAAGAGTTTATTTTCTATAAAGACTTTTACGGGATTAAGAGTATAATTTCTTAAATAAAAATATAAAGCGAAGGTTAAGGAATTATCTAAAAAATCGGTAATAACTTTATAACGGTAGAGGTATAATAGACTAATTACGACGGGGTATTAATTAAATTTAGTAATAAAAAAAACTATTCGTTCCTAATAGTTATAAATATTTAAAATCGTTTCTATAATATAAATAATACGTTTTATAATAGTAGATACGTTATTAAAGAGTCGGACGATATAAAGATAATAAAGAAAGCGAAGGGGTAAACGATAAATATATATAAAATTATAATTAATAAAAAGATAACTAGATATACTAATATTAATTAAAGCTTTAATTTAAATTCGGGACTAATTATTCCGTAGTTAATAAAAAATAATTATATATTTATTACGAAAAGTAGGGTCGGTTTTAAAAAGTTATATAATAGATTATAACGAAAGTTTAATTAATAACGAAGGTAAATTAAACGATATAGTCGATAAATAAAAAGATATATATAGGGTTCTAAATACCTATAATCCTAATACGCGACTTTATACCGGGATTATTCTTTTCCTATATTTAGAGTAACTTCTCTTATAATATTCTCGTTATCGTTAATAATAGTTATAATATTAGATCGGAGGCTAGTTAATTTAATAGAGTAGACTCTTATACTATATTTAAACGACTTATAATAGAAGTAAAACCTTTATTTCTTATAGATAGTTTTAATAACCGGGGTTCTCGTTAATTTATTTTTAATAATAATTTAGGCCGAATTAAGATTTATTAACTCCTTAAATAAAATAATAAGAATTAATCTAATAACGGGGATAAGAGTACTCGTTATATTAAAACGAGTTATAGGGGTAGAAGTTAATAAAGATATAATAAACCTCCTCGAGGTTTATTTTAATTTAATAAAAGTAGTACTTTAACGAGGTAGATAGTATTTAATCTATTAAAGTTCTTAGTTAATTTCGGAGTATATACGAACGTATTTATCGAAGGTATATAACCGTTAATTATTAATTTTCCTCTAGGAGATAAAGGCCTATTAGGTAGTATAATTAATATTATATTTTATAATATTAATTAAGAATTCGTTTTTTATTCGAGAACGTTCCTTCTTCTAGGAGATAAAATTAAAATATTTATTAAAAAGTATAAAGCCTTATTTAAATTCTTAAATATAATTCCGAGTATCTTCTTATTTAAACGGGTTATTATATATTTCCCGTAATTTCTTTCGTTAATTAATAAAATTAGTTAAAGTATAGAGACCTTTCTTTCGGTAACGATTTATTAAATTAAAGATTTTCTTACCGATAACTAACTTAAGCTTTATATAAATAATCTTATTATTATCGGTAGGGTAATAGTTATAATTTATATATATCCACTATATTAATATTTACTCTTAAATATTTAATTTATCCTAATCCCCTTTATATTCCGAGATATCTAGAAGTTTTTCGGATCTATGAGGTATTCGAGATCGCGAGGGGGTAGATTATTAAATATTTAAAAAGAAAAATAAGCGTAGGCCTATAATAATAATATTATTACAAGTATTTTTATCGAATACCTAGGGCGGAGGCTAAGGTATAGTTTAGGTTATAATAAATATAACTTAAGTTATTACTTAAACGATAGTATAAACTAAGGATTACGTATCTAGCGTAGGAAAAAAAAAGGCGTAAATAAAGATAAAATATTTAATAAGAAATTACTCTCGGCTTAAATATATAAGTAATCGAAAGTATTAAAGAAACTAGTAGGGTTATTCTAAACTTCGGCGAGGAATTATCATATATAGTCTTCGGGGTTAAAGTATTAATTCCTTATAATAATTATCCTAATATTAAAGAGTATTAACTAGGTAGTTGATCTTTTATAATATTAAAAAACGGGATTAATATCTAAAGATTTATTAAATTAACGGCTAGGTTTATTAAACTATAATTTAATTTTAATATAAAAGTAGATTAAAATAAAAGATAAAGGACGAAAATTAGAGTAGGGCTAGTTATTATTTAAATAAAAATTAATATATAAAGTATTTATTTATTTCTTATCCCGATTATATTAAAATAGAAATAGGGAAACTAGTTTAAACTTAAATTAAATCTAAAATAAATTAAACTAGGCTAAGGTAGGTAAAATTATACTATAATACTCTATTTAAATAACGTATACGGGCTATCCGTTTAACGTCGTATATTAATAATTTCCAAATCTATTATATAGACTAGAGTAGTAGGTTCTATAAGGTATATATATAGAATTATAATACTATTTCGATTATTTAATTAATACGTTCGCTACTTCCGTCCGTTTAAAGGTAGTAGGCCGTCGAGTATAATAAATTAACTCCGAGGTACTTAAATATAATTTTCTATAAATCGTTTAAGAACTTAGGGTCTCTATCTAATAATAGTATTTTAAATATACCCTAATCGCCGATATTAAGGCGGTTTAATAGTATAATAATTTAATTATTAATCTTTTAAGTAGATTTACCTAGGATATATATAATATATTTAATAAATTTATATATAATAGTTATAATATAATCGAAGCCTTCCGTAGTTACTAGTATAGTTAGGATTTAGTCGAGTATAAATATATAGAACGGGATAAATAGTCTTTTAATTAATTATATAATATTATATAAACGGTATCGACGAGTCTATAATACTAAATAGTTAAGGTAGTATTTAATATATATATAAAGTTATTTTATAAATTTATAGATATATTATAATTTAGAAATAATCTTAAAGTATTTATTAAAGTTTACTAAGATACCTAGTATTATAAATTATACCTAAAATTTCCTTTATAAGGAATTAAAGAATATAGAGTCGCTTAAGGCCGGTGAATTTATTAATATAGAAGATTAGGTTTATAGAAGAATTAGAGGTACTACGAATAAAAGAAAACTCGGCGACCGCGTTAATATTAATTAAATCTACTTCCGTAGTAGGGCCCGTAATAGGAATAACTCTTATAATAAAAATAAATACTACTAGCTTTATTTATATAGGGCGCCTCTTAATATTAATATTAATAAATTTAATAATCCTCGTTTAATATAGGTCTTTTATATAACCTTATATTATATATAAACGGAAGTCGTTATTTATTTCGACGAGGGTAATTGTATATATATAGAGTTCGTCGTTACTAGCGAGGCCTTAGGATATACGGCTATAAAATACGTCTAGCTCTAAATAATTATTTAATAAAATCGAGGGGCTAGAGCTCGTAAACCTCGATAAAGTATTTAATATAATATACTCTTTATTAGGTTTATATTTAATATCGAGACGGAATTATCGAAGATACTACGAGGCCTTAATTAACTTTACGTTTATTTTTATCGTAGATATAGTAGTTATAATAGAGGACTACTTCATAATATTAAATATAGTAAAGTAGTTAATTTATATAACGACCGTATACCGGGACGACTCTATTAAGTATTTAATTTTCTTAATTATTTATATAAACCCCGTTATTTTAAACTCGGTAGGCTAGTAGTTCTTCTCGATAGAGATAAAAACTCTAGATAAAAATATAATCGGCTCGATAATAGTCCGCGAGGGTTATTTTCCTAATTCGGTTCCGTAATTCTTTTTTATATAAAAGATTTAAATACTAAAACCCTATTTTTAAAAAGTATCGAGGTTAATCTATAGAACTCTATCGAGGTCGAAATAAATTAGGATCGATACCGTCGATAAAACTTATTAAAGACTTCTAAAACTTATTTCCTTTTAAATAGTTAGCGGTAGTAGGCGGTAACGAGATAAATAAACCTTATATAAATTACCCTTAATTAGAGTTTCTTTAAATAAGTTTATCTTTAAGTCCTATAACGACCCTATTAACTAAATATAATAATATACTTAGTTACGGAGGTAGCCTATAAGATTAAAATAATACTCGAGGTCTCTAAAAATATTAAGATAATTAAAGGTATTAATAACTTTTAATTTATTTTTAATTATTATTATATTAAATAAATTAATTCTTCGTTTTAATAAATTAATATCTAGGTAGCCCAGGAACGTTTTCTTAAATACTATAATAATATTAATATTAACTAGGAGTTAGAAAAGTTACTATAAATATATAATATACTCTATAAAAGACTTCGAGCCGGTAATTATATCGTCGATATATACCTAAGCGAAGGCTTTAATAGGGTATAGAATCCTATTAATTTAATATTATATATATATAATTAAGTTTATATAATTTATAATAAGTATATTAAAGGTCTCTTAACCGCGATATATTACTATTATTAATATATATTTATAATTACGATTTACTAGCTACTAGTAGAAGAAGGAGTATATATTAAATATTAATAAATACGTATATCCTAGTAACCTAGTAATAATATTAAATTAGAGAGGTATTAAATAAATATTAGGGACGATAAAGTTATTAAATCTATATATATTCATAACTACTCTACCTTTACGTATATTATCTAGTAGAGTTTTTTATACTATAAAGACTAAATAATTAAAAGATATTAATTAAATTATATATTCTAAACGACCCTACTTCTATAGTTTATCGAAAGTTTTATCGACGATTACTTTATCCCTAATACCGAGAGGGTATATTTTAATACGGTTATTACTAAGAAACCTAGTTTACTAATTATTATAAAGAGGAATCTTTATTTATTTATTTTAATTAACTTTAACGAAGCCCTTATCGATTTATAATATAAGGAAATTATTAATTAAGTCTAATAAACCCCTTGTCTCTTTAAAGTTATTAAAGATTATAATATTATTATAAAATTTAATCTCCGAAATTATATTAAAATTTATCGAGCTAGTAGAGTTTAAGTTAGTGTAAATAGTTAGGTTTACCGAGGTAATGAAATTTATATTAAAAATAATATTATTAATAAGGGTAGAAAGATTAAAAACTACTACTATAATAAATATAATTATTTTCTTAATTTAACTCGTCGACTTTTAGGTATTTTATAACCTCGGTTAATATATTTCGTAGAAAGCTTCGGTGAAGTAAATAGTTTAGCGAAATAAATATTTTAATAATTTATTTTATAGAGCGTACCTAGGCGAAACCTTTATAAAATATAAATAATAATATCGGTTTCGTTTTTTATAAAAACGTATCCGACCTTAAAGTCGACTAAATAAATATAAAATATTAAATTTACCTAGGCTATAAATTCGAAGATGAAATCTTTATCCTTCGGTAGACTTATTAAAGTATAAACTAGAAATATAATCTTAATACGCGGGGGAATAATAAATACCTATTATATATAAATTAGACGGCGTATATACTAGCCTCGTTAATAAATAGTAATAAAGATAATAACTCCGTAGCTTTTAATATATACTTTATTACTATAAATATCGATAACGATTTTTTCTAATCTAATAATATCGTTATTAATAAATATTTTCGCTTTTAAGTCGTTAATAAAGTAAATCTCTCTTTATATATAATATAGCGCTTTCGTACTATCAGCCTTAAAGCCGGGGATATAAATTAGGATAATAATATATTTATCGGTTTTATAGGTAGTAGAGTTAATACTTTTAATATATAAAAATAAAGTTATTTTCTTAATTTATATATCGGGTAGTTAAAATAAGATCTAAGATTTATTAATTAAAGTAATATTATATTTTATATTAATATAGACTTCCTTATCTTTTTCTTTAATAATTAAATTAAGTTTAACGGGTATATAAATATAATTCTAACCTCGGAAAACGAATCCTCTATTAAATATAGTAACGTCTAATAAATTAAAGTTAATAATTTTAATAGTTATAACGTTAATATAGATAGGTATATTAAATTTATCGAGGTTATTAACGGAAGGCTTTATAGTTCTATTAGGGTCTATAATCTTATCGGAAGCCTTCGGTAAATATCCTCCTCAAAAATATTTATATAACTTGGTTTTAAATAGGAAAGAGATATTATAATTACGGTAATAAATCTTAATACCGATAAAGTTAATAAAGGGTTCTTCCTTAAAAGAGTTATTATTATAATAAAAATTACTCTCCTCTTTATAATAGTTTAAGTCTTCGTTAACGTAGTATAATTTATTACTATCGATACTATCGATTTACTAGTTAGTTTTAGTATTTTTATCCTTAATTAAGGCCTAATAAGTTATAACTCTATTACGGTAATTATTTTATTATTATTAAAGTTTACTTTAGTAATAATTTCTTTAAAACCCGTTTTAAGGTTATTAAACTAGTATAACGAATATTAAAATCGAACTTAACGTATTTAGAGCGCCCGTAATCTATAGTTATTAACGCGGAGATAGTAGAGTAATTTACTAACCTTACGACTAAGGAGTGTAACGAGGGTTTTATTAATTTCTATACTATTAGTTATAGTTATTAATAAATTAACCTACTTAAATAAAGAAGGGTTACGATTATTAATAATTAGAAAACTATTACTATCTACCGTAAAAGAATTAAGAATAAAAGTTCGATAGTTAATAACTAAAATATTATTAACCTTAACGATTATTACTCCCGTAAAGTAGAAAGCCCTATCGAAGACTTTTATTATTATATTATTAAAGTTATTAATATTAGCCCTACGGCCTCTAGAATATTAATAATCTACTATTTATTTTAAATTATATATCTTTCTTTAACTTTAAGGTCTATATAAATAAAGATACTATTATATTTATACTAGGCGGATCTATAAAGGTACGAAACTCGGCGGCTATATTTTAATAGACGAATATTAACTAGTTCTCGATATTATCGATTTTCGTTAATTTAATATACCGGATTACCGCCTGGATAAAGCCTATAGATTCTCGCCTAGTATACGCGTTATAAAGAGTATATTTCTCGTTTATTAAATAAACTAGTATTACTCTAGTAACTTCCTTAAAGTAGTTAATAAAAATAATATATTATTCCTTAATATTATTTTTATTAATTTATAGACTAACTCTTTTAAGGTTAAATAATTTAATTAAATACTAAGTTAAAGTAACTCCCTTAAATAAAGTATTAAAATTCGTTTATACCGTAATAATACCCTTTAATATAATAAGATTACGAATATACTCGACGAATAAAATAATATTTCGGTAGTATACGTTACGGCCTACTATAACTACGTTACTTTTATTATACGATTTATCGAGGTACGGGTTAAAATAGCCGAGGTTATTAGAATTCTATTTATTAATACTAGAAATAATTTTATTATTAATATTTAATAAATTTTAGGGACCCGGTAAATCTTAAGGGCCCTATAATAATAATTACTAAATTACGATTTAAATTACTTTTATAAAGTATTACTAGAATTAATCTAAAATTATATTCTAAAAATTAAATATTATATTATTAAACCCGATCGGTTAATTAAAAATACCTTCCTTAATAAAAATAGTAGACGTATACAAGGGCTATTTAATATTACTTAAATTTATAAACTCTAATAATATCGGTTCCGGTATTAAACTCTTAATTAAAGTATTATTTATAAAAAAAGAAAAGTATCGTTAAATTTACTAATTAATCTCTAGACCTTCTCGAAGTTTTTATATTTCGGTTATAAAGGTAGTAATAACTTTTCGAAATACTAAAAGGTCGGTAAATTACTAGTATAAATAAATAAATAATTTTATTAAAGTAACTCGAATAATTCGTCTAGAGGCTAGTACTCTATTAGAGACTAAACGACGATAATATTTAATAATATAATTAATTAAATAGCCTACGAACTTAAGGACTTTATCGATATATACTCGATTAATAACTTTAATAAAATCTAAAATCTAAAAGGTTAATAGAATTCGCTTATTAATAAAATAAAGAAGTTATAAAACTAGCTTAAAAAGCTTCGGTACCGGCGGTATCGATTCTATTTTATTAAGAAACCTTATTTAAATAAGTAAAAACGGGGTATTTATATATAAATAAAACTAGTTTAATAAAATAAAAAAGATTATAAAAGACTTTAAGGACTAGTATATTTAAAAGGAGAAGTATAAATCTTTTTTATACTAGTAACTCCCGTCCTATAAAAGGCTTCGATATAATAGTAATTATATTTATATAAATAGGAGGTTACTCTAGTCTTGGCCTAAAAAGGCTTTTATAAATAAATAACGGAAGTTTTATAAATAAAGGAGCTCTTAATAAATTATTCGATAATTAATAATATCGAATAAAGCCGTTACTACTATATTATAATATAGTAGTATATAATTAATATATAGTAAAAGAGTTACTATTTGTCTATACTAGCCCTACGTATTTATAATATTTATATTAATTATCTACGTTCTAGTACACTAAGCTATAGTAGAATCATGATAGTAACTATTAATAATATATATAAGTAAAAGACTTTACCTCCTACTCTTATATAAACTTTAGATAATTAACGGCGTAATATTAATAAAGACTTAACCGTACTTCCTATCGCCTACATCGGCAACTTGGGAAACCCCGATTTTTGCGCATTTTACACCGAAATTGCATAAAATACTGGAAATGCGTATCTGCTCATGTCCCACATTCTAAGCATATTATGCACCGATTAAGCAGCGATATGGCACCGATTTAGCAACTTTTTTTTTTTTTTTTTTGGACTTTAACTTTTAATAGCATCTAGACTAGGGCCCCTATATAGGAATATAAATAATTTACTAAATCTATTTTTAGCCTAGATTCCGAATTTTTAATTAGATTTTTACTAGCGTTGCCCTATAGGGCTATAAGGCTACTTTTAGGATTAAGTTTAGCGCTCCCGCGCAGACCTTAACTCTAACTTAAAAATCTTGGCGCCAAGATTTGCCAAGGCTGCAAAATGCGCATTTTGCACCGATTAAGTAGCGATTTTGCAGAACTGTTTTTCCGGACTTACCGATGTATTAAGATTAATTATATCGACGTTATATATAAAAGCTCGGAATATACTAGTATATTTATAAATAATACTTTTATCTAGAAAGATTAATTAATTTATTTATTACTCTATTAACTTTACGAACTAAATAGTCTTTAAGGCTTAATTATATTTATAAATAATTTTATATTAAATCTTCTTATTTTAACCTAAACGGTAAAGATATTATTAAATAATACTTTTATTAATAATAATATTATACTCGTTTAATAAGAAATAAGTTATATTATTTAAATAAACTATCGGCCGCTTAAAAAGATAGTATAAAAACTTATATTTTAAAAGTTTATTAATTTTCTTAGGCCGCCCCTCTAGATTTTTACTCGGTATAAAAACGGTACTATAAAGTCTTTATATCGTTATTATCCTTTATAATATACGTAGGTTTATATTATAGGGGCCGGCGGCGATATTATCGATATTATATCCTAACTCGAATTCGTACTAGATAAGAGCGCGAATAGGCTCTAAAACGGCGGCGATTATAACGGCGGTAAAGGGGAAGCGGTAGTAAAGTAAACCTATAATAAGATAAAACCTTATAATATTTAAATAACTTTAAATTTAATTATTTAGGGTAGATCTATAATATATTTACGTCTATATCTTATTCTACTCGACTTTAGTGGTTAGCCCACCCAAAATTTAGTGCGCGGGCCATCCGTTTAGCGTCGGCGTCAATGGTTCCGCAAAATTCTGTAGTTTTGACGCTGTTTTAAGGTGCCGTCCCACATGTCATTCCAAAAGTTTCTGTTGCTGCCTAAACTGCGGTTCACAAAGCACGAGCTAGAATCTCTTCTCTGTGTTTCAACAACATTCTAATTCGCCAAAGTTCAGACCCCCTTTACCTTATTACTGAAAACTTGTGCTTCTTTCCAACAATTCCCCGCATTCCTCCAATATGGACAGCCTCCTAAAGGCGATCTTCCCATGTCTTCCAATCAGGCGTAGGATCCAACTTCCCACGGAAACAGCGAAATACCAGCACATTTTCGAAAAGGCCACTCTTCAACCCGCCACTCACGGTGGGTTGAAGCCGATCCTAGGTAGCGACGGGGCCGCCTTGTCCATCATGTCCGCCATATTGGACGCCGATAAACTTGGTCCTTCTCTAGATGCTACCATTCAGTCCTTCGTTCACCAAGCTGGCGGATGGTCCGAGTATCTGGCCACAAAGATCCTCGCGGCGTTGGAGGCCGTCCTTAAGGCTGGAAAGCCGATGAACGCGGCAATGCAAGAGGCGTGTGATAAAGCTTGCGAAGCTGCTAAGTTGATTGAAGGATTTGCAGCCGATCACCCTACTGCGACGGCGGTCTTTTGTACGGTCATTGCTTTGGGGGTTTTGGTGGTGTTGGCGCCTTACGCGCTGGAGATTTTGGGATTTAGCGAATTGGGACCGATTGAGGGTGAGTCTCGCTTGCCGTGGTCGGTTATGATGGCGAAGGTACACTGATACTGTTACTTGATATAGGTACTTGGGCAGCCGTGTGGCAGTCTACGTACAAGGGCTTGGTACCCCGAGGGTCATTATTCTCCTACTTCCAGAGGTTGGGGATGACGTGGAAGCTTGTGTGAGAGGACCAGATACTCTCAAATGGCTTAGGTTCCAAAGGATAGGATTGTCTGAGAGAGTGGTTACAGAGGTAGTTGAGCAATGACAAAAATTTACTCCTCATTGCTGTCTTCTGTCCTCTTATCCTCCACCTTATCTTCCTCTCTTCCAACCTTAGCATCTCGTTCCAGAGATCAAATTCTCCTACTGGGGGCCATGATATGTTGAAATTGGCTTTTATGTTGTTGTAGTTACGGTACGCGTTGTGGTTGTTGGGAGGCTGTTGGTGTACTAATCACGCTACGACTAGTAGGCACGGAGAGACTTGAAACATCGAGTCAGAGAAAACACCATCGGATGAATGCCTTCAAGGTCCCAGATGAATTTCCATCAACCATCTACTTGATTCGATAATCCGTCTCTTCTGAATCTTTCATCATTGCGGCCTCGCCTTCCATGAAGCCCTGCAAATAGCAATCGCTCAAGAGTTTGTATCTATGTCCCTCCGTCCTCAATACAAAAAGCATTCTCGTGCCATAAAATGTAGCGACTATATCCCCTTCGCGAGCAGCAGCTTGTACCCAGCTTATGTATCCCTTATCAGGGATTCTGAAGTGGTGGCCTGTAATGCAATCATTGAACGGTCGCGAGAATGGTAACGCGTCCTGAATAATTTGGGGTATATCTAAGTGAGGCATTTGCCAAGCAAGAGCACTTTCCAATCCACAGCGTTAGCGAACAGATGTATCAATGGGATGGAGGTCCATTGGAGGAGCACTGAACATATGGTCCTGGTCCCCTGACAGAGTAACCAGATCTCCAAGATAAATGGATCAAGAATAATATATCGGCCCAGACGAGGAGACTTTTGCGAAAATTAGTAATTCGCTCCAAGGCTTCACGCCGCCCCTTGGCCATGATCCATAATTTTGTTCCCATGCTTGAAAAGCTCTACCCGTCGCTGGGGTGGCTAGTCTGCGGTATCCACTTTTAAAACAGAGGCTACGCCACTGCGCTTCCCTTAATCTGCGTACGGCGACCGAGTTACATACGTTTGAGCAAGCTGAAGCTTTGCATGCCATTCGCGGAGCCTGAGTAGATGATCGTACATCTCCTTTTAAACTAAGCCCCGCACGTGCTGGGTGGATGTCGTTTTCAACATTGTCCTTAAATTGTCAATCAATATTCCACGACCAATAAGGCTTTGCTTGGGAGTCAGCAGTTCAAAGAAATGGACTTACATCCGGCCGAACCATGGACGCCTCAGGGTCTTCACTAACGCATCCCAGCTCGTATCTTCGATGCCTGACAGGCCCAGATCTTCGAGAAAATAAGCAGCTCCCCAGCCTTGTCCTGCATTCCGTGCTATTGCAGTGCAGTGCGCACCTTACGCGTCAATGCGAGGCCAGCTCTGTCGCCTTTGAAGATACTCACTCTCAGGTCAGAGATATTCGGTGCAGATTTTAATTTAATCGTGGTGTCGAAGACGAAAGTAGAGAGGTTCTGCAACTTTCTTCAGTTTCAATATTTAGCTACCGATCGGGTGATTTCACAGATTTTATACATTCGCATATAGAACCACTTTCCGGCACAGTGTATACGTAATTGTGTTCCTCTTGATCGCCGATTGACGGTTTCAAATCGTTGCTCGTCTACGGCATAATTTCTGGTGATCAGCACGATGCTCGAACTTCCACAATTATTAGAAAAGCTGGAAGGAGTCATGTAGATAGCCTTGGGCATCAATCCCAGTATTTAGTGTCTACTTCTCCTCACACATCTATTTCCTCCCTACAACGACAACAAGCTCCCAATCGACGTACCAGCCCCTTTCCCGTGGCGCACTTTGCGTGCAGCTCTTTGAACCATTCCCTTTTTTTATCGTCTCTAATCATATCTCCCTGTGCCCCCGTGCCGATTAGGTGGTCTTCGTTCCAAGGTTTGCGGCAGATGGGGATAGGAGACTTATGTTGATGCGCAAAGCACTTCAAGTTCACAGGCGGTGAAGTGGGTAGGGATATCAAAGATCCGCCTTTGAGATGAAGACAAACGTGGCGTCAGTAACGTATGATAACAGAAGCTATGAATGAAACGAATGCGGGAGGAATAAGAGACATTCATGCCGGCAAGCCGAACGAGGAAGCGTAAGATGGCAGTTTAAAAGATCAATGGAGAGGTGTCAAGGACATACTCAGCTCTAGGGAAGTATCTAGTGCTCATGTAGGCTGTAAATTGTGCATTGGGCGGGTCAGTGCTTAATGCCGTCTTAGGAAATTTGGACAGGCAGTCGCGCTCCACCCATTGCAAGTATCCACCTGGTTCTAATTACCAGAACAAAGGAAAATCATCAGCCATATCACTGAACTAGGCGGATCTTCTCTCGTGGATCGAGAAGATCAGGCACCTGTTCCACGATCGAGAGATCCGGCGGAAAGATTGCACTTACTCAACATCCTTTTTAGATTCTCAATCACGACATCCACGTTATCGTCACTAGCGATGGTCATAAAGCATCGCAGATGGACAACATCATACTTGCCCTTCAATTCCTCGGGCAAAGGCTTTGAAATGTCGAGTTTCGAGAGTGTGGTGTTGGTCCCACACCATGACTCGGGTGGGTAGAGCTCATCCGAGATGTCATAGCCATCAAATTTGTCGAAGAGGGCAGTTCGCGAGTCATTCAAGCGAGCCAAATGCTGGGGATACAATCAGATAAGTTGTAAAGCACACTAGTAGCTCTCGCAGGGATCGAGAGCCTAGCCCGTACCAGTGCCTACGTCTGCGACACAGAGGTTTTCCTTGCCTCTAATGGCGTTGGTGATTTTGGGATGAAGGAGGTAGCCAAACTGTGGATGGATGAGAACATGGAGCATTGCGAGTCTAACAAGATTTCAGCCGATAGTCTGCTAAGAGTCATTGCCGCCGCGCGAATTGCACCTACCGTCCGGACGCTCCATAGTTGCGTCCGAGTTTGTATTCATCCTCGTTGGTGGACCGTGGAGATGACATTTTGGCTTAGAATGGAATGGAGTAGGTGTCAAGATTGCAAAGGGTGAAACCTGTCTTGGGGTGGATATAGGGCAGCTAGAAACGTGAGAACGAGGTTACACACCTTTCAGACGTCATGACGCAGGACTACCCCTAAATCCCCATATATTCGAAACCGAATGCTCGCTCAAATATCTCTGGTGGAGCATGCGAACCCATCCGCGTATGTTGTGCAAAAGTGTGTCAATCACCTTGGCGTATACATTACTAGTCTACTGGTCTACTACTCTCTGCAGCTACATGGTCTTTGTCGGTCAAATCAGATGAGATCTCATATGTCCAGCTCAAGGTGTCACTCTTGTCTGAGTTGTTCTCTACTATCGACTCAAGGTTCGGTAAAGTGAGTATAATAATTGCCTTCCTCGATATTGGCCAATTCTAGTATCATGGTGATTGAAACGCTCTTTTGGGCCAGTGGGAAGGCTTTGAGGACGTACCAATGGATCTTTAGGATCATCTGAGGGTTGGGGTATAAGACTAATCCCATTGGAAGATAATTTGGTCCTCGAGTTTGCTGGAATCGAGGAATCTGGGGGTTGGTCGTCGAGACTCACTCGCAAGCCTGACTTTTCCGTAGATTCCATATTTTGAAGTGATCTCTGGGGCTATCAATGGTGGTTGAGTGTAAGCACAGCACAGATACGTTCGAAATCAAAGAGAAGTGATCCTTGATTTAGGGACTGAGGAGATGCGCTACCTTGATGGACCTGACAGATGAGTTGAGGCTTGACAAGGAGCATTAATTTGGGTCAAAGCTAGTAGTATTCAGACAGGCTGCACGTCACTACGTGTGGATTGCCCCGTCTTAATATTGTACCACGCCGCAGGCTTTTGAAAGCCACTATAATTGGGCCTCTTGCTGGCCAGTGTCCCCGGATATGCTTCCCAGACAGACATGTTGAGTGCCTTGTGTTGGAATGGGAGGAACGACTTATTGTTTATCTATGGAGGTTTGCTGCTACTTGTTTGTTTGTTTGTTTGTTTGTTTGTTCCTACGCCACCCAGCCCCTAATGGGCTGAGTTTTAATACCTGTAAGGTTATGTGGGGTTGGTATCTATAGTACTATCTAGGGCGTACACGGGGGACTGGAACCCAATCGAAAAGAATAGAAAATTTCTGCTAAACACCCCAAAATGAAGCCTGCTACTGGTTCTTAACTAACTCGTCGTATAGTTCCTCGCGAAAGTCTCTTACTAGCTGGCTCCAGGTATCTTATCCTATATAATCCATTTTAGTAAGTACTAGAGGGATATACTCCCTAATTACTTCCCTTCGCCTAGCGGCTAAAAGTCGGCGAAGAGGTTTACTCTCTTTATAATATTAGTTAAGTTCACCTATCGTATTCCCCTTAATCGGGGGTCGTCTCGTCCATTTATAGAGTCGCTACCTTCCGTTACGATTTTATATATTTATATAGTAGCGTTTTTAAAGCCGCTATTATTATTATCGTACCTAGTAGGCTCTTCCCCGCGATCGAATTACTCTTACTATATATCGATATCTTATTCGATATATTAACCCGGTCTCTAGATATCCCCTCCGTCGTTATATTATATTAAAAGTACGGGCTTTAATCCTTCGATTTCTATTAATATAAATATCTAGACTAGGGGGCCGAGGTTCCCTAGTATATATTAATATAGAGGAAAGTTAATAATATCTCGGTCTACCCCTCCTCTCTTTCACTTTTTAATTTTATAGTAGAAGAGGAGAATATATATCCCTATATTTATAATATCCCGAATAATCGTATAGGCTTAAAAATCTAGTTCCGTTATATTATTTTCTTATAAGGGCGACGCTAGCTCGCCTATAAAAGCGATATAATTATTTATTCGGGGTAGGCTCCTTTAGAGATTTAATAAATAATCGTAGATTATACCTCCTTTAATTAAAGTTTTATATTTTTTAGAGAGGAAGGCGACTTATTTTAAATATATCGAAATAGTTATTCGGTACTAAATATATACGAGGGTAGTATATATTATAATTACTAGTCGTTAATCCTATTTCTTTAATATCTCTAGTATAGTCGCTCGTTAAAGAATACTTTCTAGTAATATTAATATAGTATCTAATTTAGTTATAGCCGGGGTAGATAAATAAATAAAGTAAATATTTATTTAAACCTTTCTAGGTACGCTGAGTGTTTCTTTATATATCTCTCGTTTAATAGTTAATTATATTCGTGGTAACTAGTTTTAAAGAAGGGTAACTAGGTTTTTCTATAATAATAAATAACTACCTAAATAGTTTATAAAAAGATAAAGGGTTATTATTATTAAATAATTTATTTAACCTACCACGTTTATTAAATCTAAATATTATATTAAAATAATTACCCAAATTAAAGATTAAAATATAATAGAATTAAAATCAAAATAAGTAAATCTAAATATTAAAATCCTATAGGGGACGAGTTAAATATTTAGTTTTTAAAAGTATTATATAAAGCCCGTAACTACCCTAGGTAGTTTTCGTTATTATATTACTATTAATTAGGATTTAAGTCTAGGGGACTATATTTAATTACCTAGAAAAAAGATCTTTAATATTATAAGGTACTTTCTATATTTAACCGCCTAGAAGAGAGATCTTTAATATTATAAGGTACTTTCTATTGGAATAAAAAATTTTAAATTAAAATACGAACCCGTTATATTAGAGAGCTAACCTATCTTCTATATCCGATTCGTTATCGGTAGGTATATATATAAATGTAAATTATAATAGAAATTTATTTTAAATAATAAAGGTAACTACTTTAACTATTAAAATAAAGTTAATTAAGAATTTATTAAAGTCGAGGTTTATAATAAAGCCGAATATCTCTTCCCTAAGATTATTAAAATCGGGGTATATAAGTAGAATATATTTAAAAATCTATCGGTTATAGTCGTAACTATAATCGGGTGAGTCTTTAACGCTATATTAATAGAGAAGATCTCTAAAGGCGATTTTTATATATATTTATATAATAATTAACGCGTAAAGTTTATTAAGACCTTTACGTAGACGGATAATTTATTTCGAGGGTATAGAGGCGATTTTTTTATATTTTTCGCCGTGAATAAAAGTTTCCTAGCCGAGTTATTATTTAAATTTCGTCTTATTTCTAAATAATTATTTAGTAGCGGCCAAGAGAGTAGGCTAGCCCGAAGATTATATTTCTACTCTTAATTTCTTATCCCTCTAGCCTATTATTTTCTTCGTTAGTTAATTTACTATTTTATTACCTAATACCCCGGTATAAACTAGGATTTAATAAATATATATTTTTATTTTCTTAAAACGGATCTTATCGATAAACTATACGATTTTCTTAATAAGAAACTAGTTAGTTTAACGGGCCGGCTTTATTATAACTCGAATCGATACTTAATTATTAATAAATACGTATAGTAAAGGGGCTTCGGCGTCGTTAGTAATTTAATATACTATATAAATATCTTTAAATTCCCTAGAATATATAGTAAACTACTTATTAGTTTTAAAGTACTTCTTTAGCTTTATATTTATTTAGGGGGTATAAACCGATATATTTATCTATCCCTCTATTCCGCTACTATTTATATATACTCTTAAATTAAATAGTTATTTTCGTCGGATCTTATTATATACGTTTCTAGCTATATTTATATTTAGATAAATAAATATTAACGGTGGCTCCTACTAAAAGAGAACTATAAAAGTATTTAGTTTCTTTATATTCCTAGGGAGTAAATCCTTAGTCGCTCTCTTTAGGCGACGTAATAAGATACGAAGAGATAATAGGTACTTTTTAAATCTAGGGTTATCGACTATCTTTCTAGGCGTTATAATTATCGTATAATTAGGACTCCTCTAAAAATATATATAGGATTCGGTAATAACTTTATCTAGAGCGAGTTCGATAGGTAGTAAATAATACTTAATATTAAGAAAATCCCTAGAGACGTTTTTATAGTCTTTAGAAATAGTAATAGCGGTCTTTTTCTAAATAACCTAGAATAGCTATAGGGTCTTACGTATTTTTAACTTTGAATCGGGTACTATAGGCGAGTACTAGGCCGATACGTAATAGAGTATTAATAGTAGAATTATTTTTTTAAAAACTATCCTAAAGCCCTTAAAGTCGATCTTTTATATAAATATTTTATAGTATCTTAGGGTATTTATCCGCCCCGAGGCTTTAACCTTTATATACTATAAATATAATTCTTAGGATAATCTTTAATCTAAGATTACTCTTAAGAGTTTCGTTAAGATTTCGGGTTTAATAATATAATTAGGGAGTTCGAGTAGGGTATTTAGATTATTCCTAGGTAGTTCTTTATATATTTACTTCGACTTTAAATAGAAATAAATTAGTTTATATTTATCTAGTCCGAATTAAGAAGAGTATCGCTCTATTTATCCTTAAATATTTTTATATACTATTTATAGTATCTTATAGTTTTTCTAGACGGTTGGACCCCGTACTAGGATATTAATATCGTTAATAAAAGTAGAGGCGATATAGTTATTCTTCGTATATATTTTGGGTATATCGGTATTATAGAATAAAAATAAAATTAGAGAAATAGGGTTCTTTTAAGGTATACCGGCCTTAATTTAATAAAGAGAGGAGTCTCCTTCCGGTATATAAATAATAATAGAGTATCCGCCTAAAAAACTTCGTATATAAAAAAGGGCTTTAGGGTATATACGTTTTTTTTATAAATTATATAGAAGTCGATCGTAGGATATATTATCGAAGGCGCCTTTAATATCTAGTATTAATAATAAAATTATATAGTTAGCTTTCGACTTCTAGGCTACGCTAATAACTTTAATTAATATATATATCGCGCTCTCTAGGGAGGTTAATTTCCTTCCTTCTATATATATTACTAGAAAGAACCTATATTCTTCGATTAAATAATTAATATAAATAGTTATTATCTTCTTTAGGGCCTTTCCTAGAGTATATAAAAATATAATAAATCGGAATACTTTAGGTTCGGTATAGTCGTCCTTCTTACTTTTATAGAGAATAGTTATTATCGTATATTAGAAGTACTAAGGGTAGTATTTAATATCTATATAAATATTAAAAATATAAGTAATATAATTCTTTAATTAAAGTAAATACGTTTATTATATTTTAAAAATTAAACCGTCTAGTCTTAATATCTTATCGGGGTTATTAGATTTAATAGTATCTTCGACCTCCCCCTCTATAAAAATTAGGAAAGGTATTAATTTAGGGTAACCGTATTAACGAATATTATCAAGAACTATTAATTTAACTTTAGGGAAGAAGGTATTCTTAAGAATTTCCCTCTTTTTAATTATATCTTCGTGTTATCTTTTATCTAGGGTTTTTAGATTCGGTATAAAAATAAATTAACGGGCCTAGTTATTCTTAGCCGCTTTTACTAGTTATTATAATTATTTATTATTCTTTATCTTTCCGATTTATTCTCGGAATTTATTTCTTCTATAGGTTTGAAATACCTTTTTCTTTTCTTTTTCCGCCTCGCGGTATAATTCTTAATCTTTATTAATAGTATTACGTCTTTTATACTTCTAGCCGAGTTTTCTAGCTAGCGCGACCTTCTTTATATATTCCGTACTATATCCTAGGATATCTTTAGCTCGGATTAGTTTCTTTAAATAACTATTTTCTATAATAAACTATACTAGGTAGATTAATTCTTAAATTATTTAATTAATTTATTCTAGGGTTAATAGTATAATATTCTTAAATATTTATTCCCGGATCTTCTTAATAAGGTGTTTTATATTTATTCTTCGCTAGTTCTTTACTTATCTCTAAGGATTTAGTTATATTTAAAAGTTTAAAATTATTAAAATAACGATATAATCGGAGTTATATTCCGTAGTAAAACTCCTTCCGTATTTTACTTTAGAGTTAGTAATATTAAAAGTCGTTATTATTAAATCGATAATTATTATAGTCGACGACTCTTTAGCCTTAAAGGTCTTTATATTTTTAAATATTAAAAGTCGTAGACTAAAGTCTTCTATTAAATTTATAACTAGAGTTATCTTTTAATATTAGTTCTAGCCTAGGCTAGTCTATATTAAGTAGTAGAGATTAAAGTCCTCTATTATTAAATATTTATCGGTTTAGTAATCTTATATCGTTTATTAGAGAGTTAGGATAGATATTATTTCGGAGTATTACCTAAAGTCTCGGTATATTCCTCTTCTTTAATAAACTACCCTATAGGCTTAATATCTTTATAATAAGAAAGAGTTATATATATTATGAATCTTTAAAGACTTTATCTTTATATCCGGGCTATTAATAATAAGAGTAACTACTTTCCTATTATAGGCTCTAAAGTTCTAGTTCTTTTATTTATAGTAAGTATTTATAAAGAAATAAATATATAGGTCTTAGTATACGTCGGGCTATAATAGATAGAAATAGTCCTTCGCCGGGTTATATATCGTAGGAGTTAACTTATTTATCTAGGGCTCTTATATCGCTATAATATTTAAATCGAGTATTTTTAAATTTATAAATAATAGAGTTATTATCTTTAACGTCCTATAAACGTTATATTATAAAATATTAAATTAGGTCTACGTGGGATTTTCGTTCTATTATATCGATATTATAGTTCTTTATCCTAGAGGTTATTAGTATACTTTTTTGTAATAAATTCATTTATATTAGCGGTATTAGTAGTATCGGTACCCGAACTAGAAGTTAGGTCTTCGGTAAATACTCCGGTCTTAATAATTAGTATATTATCTAATTTCCGGGTTAGGATACCTTAAGGTATATTAAATATAACTCGGGAATTCTTTATTAATTTATTTAATAAAATTATATAGTTCTTTATAGTTTATTTTTAGGTTAATTATAAAGTTACTTCTTTCCTAAAAAGTTATTCTATATCCTTCTCGATTTAAGAGTTATAGTATACCTCGGCTAGGGGCTATCGGTACGGTTTTAAAGAGCTATTTAAAATCGTATTAATATCGATAAATACTATGAAATTATTTGGGGTCTGTCACGGGGTGGACTTTAATAGGAGTGTTACTATAGATATCTACTAAGACGGCGGGCTAAGCCCTACCGCTAGCCCTATCGGGACTAGGGTAATACTAGGATTCTAATATATTAGGGCCAAATCCTCTATAGAATAATTAATATCTTTTATACTATATACTATTATATTAACCCCGTATCAAATAGTAGTAACGGCGATATTAATATAGAACCATACCTCTTCTATATTAATAAAAACGATTATACTAGTTATAAGTAGTAAAATAACCCCTAAAACGGTTAATATACTCCCTATTAACTACTATATTCAAAATAATTTACTCCGTATCGATAGCGAGCCTTCCCTACGTTATATTTATTTAGCGCTTCCGTACCGTACCCTACTATCTTAAATAAGTATTTCTAAACTCTTTATTAAGTTATTAAAGTAGTTTATTCAGTACCCTTTTTATTTAGGGTATTTATAGTAAATACTAAACTAAGTATTTAAAACGTCCCTTTATTTATTTCTCTTTTATTAATATAACTACCTATCTTAATAAGCTACCTATTAAATAAACGTCTAGCCTAGTAAATATATTACTAGCTATATCTCTTACGCTTCCGCTATAGAAAAAGAATACTAGAATACTAGTCTTTTAATACTACTTTTATTATTCGCCTAGTGTTATTACTTTTAGTATTTATTATTAATTATTACTTTAACTATTACCCTAGAAGAAGTTTAGCTAAGCCCTACTACGGTTAATTTTATTTTCTATTTATAAGAATTCCTACTATTAAGTAAATATATCCTAAAATAGGTAAAAGTTACTTTTAATATTAGACGAGTAGTTACCTAGATAGTTATATAGTTTTTTTATCCTCCTACTAAAGTACCCCTTTAGTATTTATTAAGGAGGGGCCGGAAAGCGAAGTAATTTAATAACGATCTTTCGGAGTACACTAAGTTTAAATAGCCTACTATATAACTGCCCTAGGTTATAGATAAAATATCCGTAATACCGTTTATCGGTATTTTCCGAAGGGATATTAAAGAGCTACGTTAACGCCTATAAGAGGAGTAGCCTTTAGAGGACGAATTTAAAAATAAAAAAGCTATAACTCCTCCCGAGCCCGAATAACCTATTATAAATTCCGAATAGGTAATATAATTCATAGAATCGCTAGAAATTCAAGCCTTTATTATTAGGCTAGTAACTAGGATAAAGGAAGGCCCGGTAGGACCTTAAGGTTTATTAAAAGTAAATAGCTTAGCTAGTTAAGACGGTACTAGTACTAGGGTAAACGCCTAGAATAAGTTAAAACTCGAAGAGATTAAATTCTTCGACTCTAAGGGCGATAAAAAGGATAACCTATTTACTTTAAGAAAGTATATTATATATAAAAACGTTTTCGACTTTAAGGATCGCGTTAACGATATAATTAAATAATACGACGAAGAGGAGGTACGAAAGTTTCTACCTTTATATCTTAGGGGAGTAGCTCTTAAATAGTTCTCGAATAAATTAAATACTAATATTAAGGCGCTAATATATACCTTCGCTAGCCCTAAATAGATAGGTCGTTTTATTAAGCGATTTAAAATAAAGACGCTAGAAGTTATACGTAAACTTCGTTTTAATAAATATAAATTCGCTTAAATACGTACTAGTAAAACGTTTAGGTAGTATATAAATAAGATACTTAACCTAACTAGGGCCGCCGATATTCCTAGCGTATATTAATAAATATCTATAATCTACGATTATATTAACTCTAATTTCAAGCCTTTTATTAATCCGCCTAAGCCTAGCGTCCTACTAGATAAATTCCTTAATTTATTTAACACTAAGGAAGAAGCCTAGCTAGGAATAATACGAAGTAATAAAACGACTAGGCCTCTACCGCCTTTTAAATTAAAGAGTTTACGGTAAAGCTAGTAGAATTATTAATAACCTAACTAGTTCCGGTTATAGTAGAACTAATTACCTTAGGCTACTTCTTATTAATTCATTAATCCGGCCTATTAAAATATACTAAGTATCCCTTAAACGTAGTAGTAGTCTTATTAAATTCAACCGCCACCTACTTAATTATAGATTATTAGTAATAGTACTAGTAATATACCTTTCCCTCCTAGAAATAGGAATCGTCCTAACTTTTAACCACGCTAAGAAAACCGCGGGCCTATAACCGGTAGTTATAATTTTAATTATTTCGGGTAATAGTAAATACCTCCTAGGTATATAACTACTTACTATAAAACCGAGGTATAAAAGGATTATTCTTAGGAAGATAATATTATAAAGTAATAAATAGAAGAGTAATCTACGCCTAATGTTAATTACGTTAAGGAGTAGAGCCAAGATTAGTAGTAAAAGGATTATTATAATAAATAAGACGAAATAGCCGGCTATTAGGTAACTATTATCGATTCGCCTAAATAAATCGAGTACCGTATCTATAAGAAGTCGTTCTCTTTTAAAAACGTACTATATACGTACCTTAAAAGTTAAGGCTTAAATAGGAACCCTATTAAAGCCTCCTACCCTAGATATTTAGTTATAAATACTATTTAGAAGAGTAAGTAGCCTTTAGTAATAGACGAGAATATAGAAACCTATTATTAGGTTAAAACGAATAATAAATTATTAAAACAAAAGCTTATTATTAAATTAAACTACGACTCTTCTAAAAACACGGGAATAGGATAAACGTTTAGGAAATACTAGTACACTAGTATTCGGGTCGGCCTAGACCTTAAAATTAAAGTAGAAAAGGGCTATAAAGATACTAACTATAAAGTAACTATCGCCGATTATAAATTTATAGTATACTTTCTTTTAAAAGCTAGAATTCGCATTATAATAACCCTATTTTAAGTTACCGGTATTAATACTAACCGTTATACTACTTTTAAATATATCGTTACCTTCTTATACTTCCCCGGGAAAGATAAGAGCGGTAATAAAGTAATAACCGAAACCGCCCCTAGGGAAGTCTATATTATAGATAATCTTAAAGTAAATATATTTATTAATATAGACGTTATAGCCCCTAAAGGAATTAATATACTAGTATTTAATTAAGTAGCCCGTATCGGTAGTTATGATATAGAGTACCCTATCGACGTCTATTTAAGGGGTATAAGTATGAACCGGCCGGTATATACTACGAAAATAAGAGTTATCCCCCTATAAACTACTATAATTATCGAAGTCTATAAGTTTAATCTACTAGTACGAGACTATTTTTTTAAACCGGTAGATACTAACCTATATCTTTTTACCGGAATCGTTAACGATAGAATAAGATTAGTATTTATAAAGAATAAGACGGATAAATTCGTTAAAATCCTAAGAAATATAAGGCTTGACTAGGTACTAGAGGTTCAATTTAATAACTACTATAATATTACTATAGGCGATAACGACGTTCGCGAGCTCGCTATACGAAGGCCTCCTTAGGAGTATAAAGAAACTTTTATTAAAAACGTTTTTAATAATACGATTACCGCTAGTACTAGTTTATTACTTCTTAAATAGTCTTTAGGGGGTAAAGATATAGAGAACCTAACCGGTTCCCGGCCTTTTATTCTATTAATAGAGGTAACTACTTCGGTAAAGGATAATATCCTCTTAAATAATATTATTATTCATAGTAAATAACCGGAGCTAGTAAAGATTATTAATTAATTCCCTATACTCTAGGTAGAAGGAGGCTTTATTAATATTCTAGAAAACGAATAAATACGTATACTACTTCGCGCCGACTGGGAAGATAAAGTATTTAAAACGGTATATATTTATCCTATAAGTAACGAGAGCTGGAAGATTATTAACGAAATCTTTAATAAACTATATATTTAGGGACGACTTAAATAGACGATATAAACCACTCTATTCAATTTCCTAGTCTTCGTTATTTAGACTATAAGATTAGACGGTACTAAAAAGGGCCGTGCCGTTATTAATATTCGAGGTTTAAATACTATAGTTATAATAGACGTCTACTACTTACCTCTATAGAATAATATAATTAACGCCGTTAAGGGTTATCGTTAAATTACCGTTATCGACGCGGCTAGCTTCTTTTATTAATAGCGAGTATACCCTAAAAATAGATATAAGTTTACCGTCGTATTATACCGCGGTTAAGAGACTTTTAATATTACGGTAATAAGATTTAAAAACTCGCTTATATATATATAATAGTAAATAGACCGGATCCTATATATCTATAAAGTATTCGCCCGAGTATATATCGATAACGTTATAGTATTCTTTTAGACCCTCGAGGATTATATTTAGTACCTATATACAGTATTTTCTTTATTCGTTAAGTTTAATATTTTAGTTAACCCTAAGAAGGCGTTTATCGGCTATTCGTTAATTATACTATTTAATTAGAAGGTTAACTCGTTCGGGCTATTAACTTCTAAAGAAAAGTTTATAATTATTAAATAACTAGCTTTCCCTTAAACGCTAGTAGTACTTAAAACGTACCTAGGAATAACTAGTTAACTAAAAGATTATATTAAAGATTATACTACTCTAGCCAGGCCTTTATAAGATAAGAAAACCGTATTATTAAATAAAGTACCCCCTATAAGCGTTTAACGATAGGAATATATTAAGAAGACTAGTTTTAAATTACCTTCCTTATAGGAGATCCGTTTATTTAAAGTTATTTAGAGTACCCTTTCTAAGCCTTCCTTTTTATATTACTTCGACGATAAAAAGGAACTATTTATCGACCTTAATACTAGTAAGGAATTCGGTTACGGGGTTATAGTCTATTATATTATAAAAGAACTAAAAGGCCTCTATCCCGACCGGAAGTAGATTTAGCCTATCCTTTTCCTTAACCGACTCTTTAAGGATATAGAAATACGTTATTAACCTACTAAAATAGAACTAGTAGGAATAGTATAAATATTTACTAAAGTTAAATATATAGTCGAATTAGCTCTTAAAACGGTCGTTTATATTAATTATAGAGCTACGCTTAATATAGTTAAATAAATAAGTATAACTACCTTATCTATAGTAAAGACTAATTTACGTATCGTATAGGCCTTAGATTATATTCAGTGTTTTTAAAATATAAAGATCCGTTATAAGTCTAGCGCTAAATATATAGTACTAGATACCCTATCCCGACTATAGTAGAAGGACGTAGTTAGGGACTTTTTAAAAAGTAAGCTAGATATACTTTAGGTATATATATATAAGGTCTATATACTAGTAGAAATAAATATATAATTTAAGTAAGAATTATTTTAAAGGTACTAGAATAACGACTTTTAGGCTAAAATAAATTATATACTTAACTATAATATAGAAACTAGCGAGGACGCCGTAGATCTTCCTTTTTCGAAGGGGAATAACGGTTTAATATAATATACTAATAATTTAGTTATTAATCGAGTATATATACTGGAACGTTTATATATACCTTCTTTATATATTAAAACCTTATTTAATATCGTATATTCTAGCTTATATATAGGAAGATATAAATACTATAAAATCATAACTAGGTATTAATATATATATAAACTAAACAAGAAGTTAGGGGAGTATTTACGATACTACCCATAATATTAATTATTCGGTACTCCTAGGTATAAGCCTTATAAAGTACTATAGCTTATTCTTATACCGCCCTCTCCTTTCTATACGATTTTTATCGATTTTATCCTAGCCTTACCCCTTTCGCAGGAAGGATTCGATAATATCATAACCGTTATATATAAATTTTCCCGAAAGGTAACCGTGATTCTAGGAAAATTAATATAAAAGATAGAGTAATAGGTAGATATACTATTACGTTATTTATACTTAATGGACTAGGGTATTCCGAAGGTTATTTTTTCTAACCGCGACCGTAAATTTATAAATACCCTATAGAAGGCTTTATTTAATAAATTTAAAATAAATTTAATATTCTCTACCGCCTATTATCTATAAACGGATAAATTAAGCGAGCGTATAAATTAGACTATTAAAATTATATTACGATTCTAGATCGCTACTTTATAAAACTTTAAAGCCTAGGAAGAGGTACTACCTTTTATAACTATATAATATAATAATACGTTTTCCTAACCTATTAACTATACGCTAAATAAGGTAGCTTTCGGTTTTACTATTAATAACGCGTTAGACCTAGGAAGCTAGGAGAATAATATTT
>JAABUW010000651.1_pt1 | contig 65852 bp, 122 predicted proteins | sample 5560081 | NCBI WGS metagenome assembly JAABUW01 (sample SAMN10711882, study PRJNA513363) | rock metagenome | isolation source: Antarctica rocks | place: Antarctica: Victoria Land, Knobhead sud | reverse complement strand
GACCACCAGCGATGTGTTGGCGCACACGATACATCGCTGGTGGTCGTCGGCCAAACGTGGCTTGTATTGCCTGGCGTGAACGTACAAACAGAGACCGAGACGATGTGAGCGACACTGTGGTGAAAGTGAAACAACCTCACCTCCACGAGCAGCACAGGGTGGCCGACGATGACCAGCAGCGCCTTGGCGCGGGTGATGGCCACGTTGAAGCGTTTCGGATTGCGCCAGAAGCCCAGGTGCAGGTCTGCCGCATCGCCGTTGCGCAGCGCATGCGCCGCCGGCGGCAGCGCCTCCGGCTTGGACAGCACCGTCGAGATGAAGACGATGCGCTCCTCCTGCGACACGATTGATGTTTGTTCAATGGTGAGCCGTGTCACAGCCGCCGGCGGTCACAGCCGCCGGCGGTCACAGCCGCCGGCGGCAGCGTCTCCGGCATTGACAGCACCGTCGAGGAACACGATCCGCTGCTCCTGCGGCACGTCAACGCAGAACCAACAAGGAAGCGACTCTTGGGGAACAACTCTGGTGTCCACTGGTGTTACGTGCGCGCTCTCCTCTACTGCCCACTCCTTTGCCGGGCGCCATCGGCAGGGCATGAGTTGCACATTGCTGGCAGAGTGGCTGTACTGATGTGTAGCACCAGTTTGCCTGGTCCCGTTCCCGTGCTCATCGAGTGCTCATCGACAGGCAACGGACAGCTGATGCAGGATCCTCGACAATATTGTTCGACAGGATCTCCAATGGGGTTGTTTGACAGGATCCTGTTGATGCCTACCGCACCTGGCCCTGGTAGTCGTCCACTGTGCCGACGCGGATCGCACCCAGGCCCCGCTGCCGGAACAGCAGCCGGATCTTCTGCACCTGCGGCAGTTTGAGAACATAGTGTTTCAGTAGAGGCGAAACTGAGCGAACTTGTATGTGCTGCTATAAAGCTTTCACGGCATTCTGCTCGCGTCCAACAGCGCTGCCGCTATGCTGCTGCTAGTCGCCATCTTGCAGCAGGTTGGCTTTGCTCTCCGAGAGGCTTGCTCTTGCAGCATTCACCTGCTACCAGACACAAACCAAACCCGACCAGCACCTGCTTGCGGTAGGTGGCGATGACGCCGATGTGGTGCACGGTGACGCCGATTGCGCTGCCGGCGTGCTGCTGCAGCAGCCCCTCCACCAGGTCCACCAGCACGCCCGCCTCCACGGGGTTGAAGTACGACGGCGCGTCCCCCTCCCGCATCTGCGCGCCTGTTGGGGCAACAAACAGTCGTTGAGCAATGCGCTAGGAGTTCAGGGCTTCGACAAGTTTTCAGCCCCACTATCAGGTCCACCAGCACGCCCGCCTCGACGGGATTAAGAAAACGACGGCGCGTCCCCCTCCTGCATCTGGGCGCCTGTCGAGGTAGGAGACGTTTATCTAGCACAACTGTAGGATGAGCGCATTTGTAAAGGCCAGCATGCCCGCCTCGGAAGTGCGATGGCGCATCGCCTTCAGCGCAAGCTTCTGCGCGCCTGTCCGACCAACGCAATTTGACGAGGTGGAGCACTGCACGGCAAATGCTCTGCATGACTGTGCATTGGCAACCCCGAACAGCTTCGATTTTGTGCAACAGCCTGGCCAGACCTGCATCCATTCCATCAACTGAGGCCGATCCAATTTTCTGGCCCACTGGGCTGGTTAAGTGCAACCGTATCTGCCAGGCCCCCGGCAGCTCGCACCTCGGACGCCGTAGAAAAGAGTTGACGCCGGCAGCATGTCCTCATCGAAGGCTGCCTCCTCCTCCTCTGCGGTTTCCTCCTCCTCCGCATCTCCCCCCTCCTCCGCGCCTGCAAAGAGGTTACAGGGGCATGAGAGTCCTTCCGTTGAACAGGCAGCGATGAACAATCTTTGCCACAGCTACAGGCGCCTGCAAGCATTGATGCACATAGGAAGTCAAGTTGGCGACAGAAGACAGCGAACGATAGTCGACAATAGCTACCTGTCGGTTGAGAAATGTTCCACCGTGGCGGCAGCACCGAGTCTGGGCTGGCGGCTGCAACCAGCTTTGACTGCACCAAACATCACCCCTTGTGTTAGACGACCAATGCTGTTGAGGGAAATGTGGCAGCTGCAGCAGTACTCAGCAGTGCATGCATGGTTAGCATGCATGTGGACGCCAGGCCCAGATTGATAGGTACTACACTAAGGGCAATAGGTGTAGTACACGCAGAAATATCCCCACCTTGTAAAACATCCTGGAGGACAGCAGCAGCAGCTCTTCAGACGACCGGTAGTTGCGCACCAGCATGCCTGCGGCGCACAAACCTATTGGTTATTCAACTTTCGACGAACGACCACAGTGGATTTCAGGCGAAGGGGTCCTTGTAGACATAGGATGCAACGGCACAAAGGGCCAGCAGCGAGTCGGCGGCGGTTGGCGCACTGTTCGGCACCGCGAGGCCGCGCTCTGCATATGCAGGCGCCAGGCGGTCGTAGTGCGCGATGAGGCGCTCCAGCAGCGAGGTCGCCAGGCCGTGCTGCTGCGCATGCTGCGACCGCACCACCGGCCCCAGCTGCCTGGCGTGCAAAACCCCAAGCAGGCTTCAGAGCTCCGGGACAACAATGGCAATGGAAATGCCTGCCGAGTTGCGCGTTATGCGAGCGCACCACGGGCCAAGCTGCCTACTAAAGCAGGAACATTTGCAGGAACCCTGGACAAAGAAAACATCCTGTACCTGTACGCAACTGAAACAAGAGGAAGCGACAGGCGGCTTGAAGACACAAGATTGTGTCTGCATACAAGCTGAACAAGAGGCAGCGATCCGCGACTTGTTACATGGCTGCTGTGCACGAAGTTGTGCACAAAAGAGAGCGGCGCGCACTTCGGATCGCCGCACAGCATGACGCAGCCGCTCATGGGGTTGAGCAGGCTCAGCGGCACCAGCGCTTCGGGCTCCACAGCCTGCCCCGCCTCGTCTGCGCCGCAAGCAAATACAACAGCTTGAGGATCCTGAGTCGTGTTCGATATGAAATACTCATGATGCCTGTGTGTTCCGCCTGCGCCTCTGGCTGCACGGCCTCCCCCGCCTCGTCTACAATGTGTACAAGTTTTTGCAGCTTTTCGTGGTTGAAGTGCCTGGTGTCTGCGCACCAATTGACTCAGAGCGGCTGAATAGCTGGGGAGGCAGTCGACCCATCAGTGCGGCTGAGATCTGTTCAGAACGTGCTGGCAGACGGTATCTCACCAATGAGAACGTGCGTGAAGGTGCTCAGATGGGGCGACGACCTGACGTCATCGCCATACTTCCCTTCCCGCATCATGCCTGCACACCAGGGCATCAGTGTGATCAGTCTGTGTGGATGTTGCAATTTCCACACCGATTGCCAGTCGGTCAACGAGGTCTGCAGCTGAAGGTGCAGCGCCAGGTGCAAGCGTAAATTCGTAGCCACTGCAGGGTCCCTGCGGACAATGCTGCGGCGTGCAACCACGGCGGCGCGTCTCAAGCAGAAGGTACACACATTTGTGGTGGCCTCACCCGCGGCGCTGCAGCTGCAGACGACGATGCGGTACGCTGGCAGCTCGGTCGGCGACGGCAGCGCAAAGGCGCGCGTCTCATCGTCCAGCAAACAGAAGGGCATCGTCTCCGCCTTGGCCTGTTTGTTGTTAGGCGTGTGGATCTCAGCACAGTGATATGTAGATTTAGCATTGGACCCTGTTGTACAATAGTGAGAAGGTGAATGGATCCAAAGCAGTCAGGTTCAAATTCTGGTGCTGATGCTGGCCAGCGTGACACAGCTTAGACAGTGCTTTGCTAGAAGATGTGTAAAAGGTGCCTTGCCTGAGGTGGCGGGCGTCGGGGGTCGTTGAGCCGCAGCATGACGCCGGGCTGGATGCCGGCATCGGCGAGCGCGCTGACCAGCAGGTCCGCACTGCAAGGATGGGCACAGGCACAACTTTGTGACGGGTCATCACCTCTAGGAGCCAGCCGCAATGGGTGTAGAGGTGGTGCAGCAATGCCGGGCAGCCAACACAGCGTGCTGCATCAGGGTGCGAGCGGTCTGCAGCACACCTGAAGTTCTGGGGCGCGCACAGCAGCAGTCGCGACATGGGCATGCGGTGGTAGGTCTGCAGCAGCAAAAATTCCGATTTACGTGTCAGCACTCCAGAGTTCGGGCTAAACAGCAGCTGAGCTTTATGTCATTTTTGCGGCTGCAAGTATTTGCGGCTGCTAAACAGCAGGCCAGCACTGGCAGATTGGAGACCTGGTGTGGAGATGCACACCTGTAGCGCCGTCTCAACAAGCGTCACCTGCACTCAAACAGCGGCGGCTTAAACAGCGACAGCTGTGTGGCAATGCGCATGGTCCACGCAGCATTGTATCTGATGTGCCGATGCACCACTTGCAGGCGGAAGCATGAGAGGGTGAGTTCCCACAGCCTCATCTCTGCCAGCGTTATCTCTGCCTCGCGGGCGCACATCCACCAACAGGAACGAAATCCACCAGCTGTCGGAGCTTGGTCAGATGCGGCAACAGCAGAGCGCACCGTCTTGCCGGTGCCGGGCGGGCCATTGAGCGCGTATATCGCCTTGCCGCTGGAGCACAACATCGCCGCGACTGCGCGCCGCTGCTCCTCGTTCAACCGCTGCGCGCCGTGCTCGCTGAGCGTCGCCGCCACGTCCGCGAGCCGCTCCTCCGACGGCAGCGCCGCCTGTCCGACAAATGCTTTGATGCTTGAGCTCGTCATTTGGAGCCGTCACCAGCGGACCCCCCGCAGCAGGAGGTGCGCTTTGTCTGCGAGCCGGTCCTCCGCCGGCAGTGCCGCCTGGCCCAGCACTCTCGAGGGGAGCCAGGTACGTACGTATTGAAGCTTCAGCGCCTTCACAGTGCCGGTAGGACCGCATCTGAAGACATGTTCATGCACACGCTTCCACGCATGCTGCAATTTCCACATGACAGTGAACATTGAAGATTGCGCACCAGCAGCCGGGAGCCGTCGAGCGGTTCCTCCTCGTCCGGCAGCAGCTGCAGCACTGGCGGCGCCGCGGCAAAGGCCAGCGCCGCGTGCATGCGCCGGAAGGGCGTGCGGTCGAAGGCGAAGCGCACGTGGAACAGATCGTCCGCCCCCCGGCGCTTGTGCCTGACGCAGGGCGCAGCAGCGTTGCACAGGGCGTCCAGGGCCTGGCCCGTTTACCTGTCGAGGCGCAACTCCCCAGACGTACAATTTGCAATCTGGCTCCTGTCGTTGCTGGGTGGTGCACAGCTGGCACTGCCCCGCACCCGCTGTGCAGGACATGTCCACATGCTTGTCTGGGCAGCATGATCCCTTTGCTGCCAGTTCCTGCCATCATGTGTGTGCACTCAAGCCTGCAGACGTGCATCATGCCGCGGCGCAGCCTGTCACTAGCAACCTATATCCCAAATCTGCAAATTGAAAGCCGTACCAGAAGGTGGGCGGCGGTGCGAGGATGCAGGTGTCGCCCTCGCTGACCATGAGCACCGTCGCATACTCTGCGGACAAGTCCTTGTCGGAGCGCAGGAACAACGCGTCCCCCGGCAGCAGCGACGGTCGCCCCTGCAGGGGCAGCATCAATGTGGTTCCTCTTTGCCTTGAGCCTGCTGAGCTCCAGGTCAATCCGTGGACATGGCCGGACAGGCAGCCCTGAGCTGGCGCGTGCAGCACACACGGCCGGAATGCGTTGCTCAGAGCCTGACGGATGATGATGCCTGCCGCAGGAATCATGAGGGCTACTTACAGAAGGAAAGCCCGATGGAGCGAGAAAGATTGTTCAGGTGAACCACACCTCCAGGACGCCAGGCGCCTCGAGCAGCAGCAGTTGGGGCCAGGCGCTGCCGTCCACCCGGCGCTGCCAGCCCTGCAGCGACGCCAGGCTGGGGCCGCGGTAGACGCGCGTCTCACCGCCGCCGCCGCCGCCGCCAAGCTCGCCCACCCTGTACTGCAGGCCGCTGTCCGAGAAGGTGGCGCACTGCAGCCTGACGTTGAAGATGTCGTACCTGCGCACACCAGGGGCTAGGTTATGTTTGCTCCTGCTTGCAGCATCATCGAACCACGACCCAATTCGCAGCCACTCAAGGAGCAGCTGGCTGTGAGCACAAACGCAAGCCAAGAGTACAAATGCACCCCTGCTCCAGCGCCCACCATCCACAGCCGCGAGCGGCAGGCTGCTGCGTTTGCGCACACAATTCTAGCACACGTCACGTGCATGCTAGGAATCAGGTTTGCAAGTTGAGATTATGCGCACCGCTTGACATCGGCCTCCATGGTCGCCTCCTCGATGAGCAGCAGCCGCTGCAGCCGCTGCAGGTGCCGCATCGGCGAGGCGTGAGTGCCGCCCCGAAAGCCGTCCTGTATGTGGTCCGCCTGGGAAGCAGAATATAGGAAAGGGTTCGAATATGGAATAGGTGTGCAAGGATGTCTGCGCAAGCATGTCCCTGCGTAGCGCCTCCCAGCATCCGTGTCAGTCTGCTGCTCGTTGCCCCCACCCATGAGACCATGTGCCTTACTGGCAGAGACAGTGCTTTTTCCAGCATTCGATGCAGACGCGTCTCACTGCTGCAGGCCGTGAATTGGTGGCCTCGGGCAGTGCCAGAACTTTTTGTACAAGCCACTGGACCACACTGGACAAGCATGGCAGTTTGTGGTGGATGGCATCTGCGCACTGACCAGGCGGCTGCCGGCGATGCCGCTCTGCGCATACGCCGGCGACGCGGCCTGCGCCGCCTCCTGTCTGCCGCTGGCCCGCCTGGTGTGCTGCGACCTGCGCCAGGCAGGCAGCCTCCGTTCAGTGGCCACCACGGCGATGTGTCCATGCATCGATTCTTGCGCAGTCACCGACAGCCTCCATATGCTCACAGGTGCAATGCAAGGTCCAACGCGGCCACGAATACACAATCGCAGCCACAAGTGCGGGTCGCATTTGAACACGTCTGATGGCAGCACGGCCGCGCCATTGGATAATAAACTCGCCATTGGATAATAAACTGAATGATAACAACAACGACGCACCAGCCGAGCAGGCTGGCGAAGGGCGTCAGCGCAGGGTGGCAGTCGTGCGGCGGCGTGTCAAATAGCGACCGCAGGTGTTGCGCCACGAAGGGCTTGGCGTCCGCGGAGAGCAGGCTGTCAAACTGAGAGACACTGTCCACCAGCGCCACCGTCACCCGCCTGCCTGTGCGTTTGCACAGCAGGCAGTGTTCGTGCCAAGCCCGAGACAGCTGAACTCAGGTGCTCCGACATGACAGGCTTGCTTGTGGCGAGGGCTTGACAACAATGCGCCCTCGACAAACGCCCTCAAAGTAGGTTGTGCGGACGGCCTCTACTGCCTGCCGATGTGAAGCATGCTGGATCGACGTGAGAGAGGCCCAACAGGCTCGTCCGTGCAATTTCGAAGGCACTGGCAATTGAGCGCACTCCTCACCTATGACGGCGGCCGACCAGCCGGGCATGTCCGGCAGGGGGCAGCGGCAGGGCGGCGCGACATTCGCAGCCAACGAGTCCGGCAGCAGTAGCGTGAACAGCACGAATTGTTGGAACACGCCAGCCTTTGGCCTGCAGCACAGCACCCTTCACATCAGTGTGGAGCATCACGTCAGCTCGCTGCAGCCGGTTCCCAGCAAACACGACAAGAAGAAATGACCTGAAGAATCAGGTCAGGGATCAGAAGCAGTCAAAAAGCAGGATGACGGTAAACTCCAAGGGTCTTGGTGCAGAGTTGCCGCAACGCTCGTGGAAGGTCAGGCCAGAAACGCACAGCCGCTCTGTTTCTGCGGAGCAGTCGACGGCGACAGCCACTGTGTACTCGTCTTCTGTCCGGAACAGGACACACAGGTCCCCTGCGCCGGCATGCCCCGCCTGTCCCCGCGCCCCATTCCCGTCGCCAACCTGCAACACACCAACCTTGCAGCTGTAGCTCCTGGGCAATGGCACTGTGTTCTGTCATCCCGAGACAGTATGTACAGCTGCCGGGAAGGCGCAGCAGAGGAGTGTTTCGCAGCGGTTGCATAACGCTACACAGGGGCAAAGGCCCACCTGCGGCTGCCGGGGTGAGCGCGCCGCCAAGCCCGCATCGTCAAAGTAGCTGAAGGTGGCTAGCAGCTGCAATGATGATACTGCATGAAGTTGGTGATCAACACTACACTTTTGGAAGATTCATGTTCAAATCCCACCTGGGGTTGCTGCGCCGACCGCGCCGCCAGCCCCGCATCGTCAAAGTAGCTGAAGGTGCCCGGCAGCGCCGGCGCCACTGCGACGTCGATGAGGTGCAGCCGCAGTTGCGGCGGCGCCTGGCACTTGAGCCAGAACTGGCGCAGGCACATTGCGCCGGGCGCCGCACGCAGCTTCGCCGCCCCCGAAGGGTGCGACCGACCAGGCAGATGCCCGTTGCCGGAGGCCGCCGCAGAAGCGCCGCCCTCCCGCTGCCGCAGACTGTCGGGAGGATTGGCGGCTCGGCGCCGGTCGACAGCATAGCTGCCGCCGCCGCTGGCGCCCGCCGCCGTCGCGTCGGCCTCCGACACCAGCTGCCGCACGCCAAAGTCCACGTCCGCGCTGACCGCCACGCCGCCGGTCGCAGGCAGCAGCAGCGCCGCCAGGCCGTGCTGCAGATTTGATGACGGGGCAGTTAGTAGGAATATGTTTCCGCGCCATGTGTTTCAGTCAGGTTTTCGACGTATCATTGTTTCGACATATCATTATTTCGACATATCCCGTCAGCGTTGCTGCGGTTGACAGTGCATCCCATGGCTCCTCATATGCAGGCGCAGATTCATGCGCAAGGTAATCTGGCGCACAAGCAGGGTTGCCATGCGGCACCTCGCAACCACGACCATAGCCATAGCCATACCACACGCAACCGAAGTTTTGTTTGTTCGGTACCTGCATGGCGGCAGTGTGTAGCCGTGCCAGCCCGCCATCCGCCATCCAGGCGGCGGCCGCCACAGGCATCTGCGAGCGTGCGGCGCTAGGAATGGCGGGGATGACCGGAACCTGGATCACCAGGACAGTGAAATTGCCAATCTGCACACTGCGTTCGAACTGATCTGGTCGACGATCAAATGCTGCAGGTCTTTCTTGCATAGATGCATAGGACATGAGAGTGCAGTCAGTCTTTGCACAAGTTGGCCATTCCTGGTCAGCGGCGCGAGCTGTGCAGCATCGCACCACAGGCGCCGTGAGCGTCTCCGCCCGCGCCAGCAGCTTGGCGTCAGTGCAGGCCTGCAGCAGCGCTGCGCGCACTTCCAACACTGGCACGGCAGGCAGCAGGAAGTCGGTGCGGCCGCCGGGATAGGTGATGTGGTTGCCGCCCGCCAGCCTGACATCCGCCCCGCTGAGGAACTCCTGCAGGACACAGGTTTGCGTTTTGGCTCAGGGTTGCTTGTATTACTGGCTGGTGCTGAGGACTGCCATTATAGAGCTCGAGGTCCAGGCCTGGTGCACGGCTGTATATGTCAGCACAGGCTGTGTCCGCAGGTCGCTTACAGCGCCAACGCAGCGAGCGCCTCTCGGGGTTGCACGAGCTGCTTCAAGACCCTTCACCTGCTGTCGCAACTTCAGGAAGGATGTCGTCAGGCTGGCGAGCTCGCCGACCGGCATGCCGTCGCTGGCGTCTGCAGCATACGCCAGCTGCAGCCAGGGCACGTCAAAGCCCCGGCCCGCGACACTGGCGACGGTGGCAGTGTCGGGGTTCGCCCAGGCGGCGGCCAGCACCAGAGCCTCGGCCGCTGCGCGCATCAACGCCCGCGGAAGGGCCGGGAACTCCACCTGTGCATTTTGGAAGACACGTGGGGGCACAAGGACATGATTTGGATCGGCTGTTTGATGCGATTTGGTAGGGCGTGGTTATAATCAGCTGAGCACTCTAGTGTGCATATAGAAGCCAGCCTTGGCCAGAGACATCCTGGTCATGGAAGAGGAGAGAAAAGGAAGAGGCAGCAGAGCACCTGGACGCGCAATATAATGTTGTCGATCACCTGCGCACAGTTGCGCCAGGGTCAAAAGGGATCGCAACCAGCTTATGTTTCGAGTTCTTCTGGTTGCCTGTGAAAACCTCTTGCCGTGCAACTGCACGCACACGAGACGAAGGAATGGCGTCTGCGACTCAGGATTCCAGCAACTGTGCGCTCACCATGGGGACGTGCTCGGGCGCGCACGACTCGTAACATGCCCTGGCTCTCATTAACCGCCCTGTGGTGCAATGATGAGCTGTAGCATCAGGCAAACCTTTCAGCAGCCAAGCAACAGCCAGTCGGCCTGGAGACATTTTCTCAGCAACAACCTGCAACAACCCGCAAGTCCCATCTCGCAAGCATGCACACACACCTGTCTGCTGCGCGCCCCACTGCTGTGCGGCCAGCTGCTGCGGGGCTGGTCGTTGAGGGCTCCCCGGCTGCAAGGCTTGTGGGCTCCGATGCTGCGCAACGGGCCGCTGCGGGGCTGATCGCTGCGGGCTCCGCAGGTGCACAGCTGGCTGCTGCATGGCTGGCTGCTGCACGACCGGCCGCTGCGGGCTCCGCGGCTGAATGACTGGCTGCTGCGCGGCTGGCCGGTGTGGGCTTGGCGGTTGCACGAATGGCTGCTGCACGGCTGGCCGCTGTGGGGTGGGCGGCTGTGGGCTGCGCTGCTGCAGGCTCTGCTGCTGCACTGGCTGCTGCTCACCCGCAGGCTGCTGAGCCTCCCCAGAGCCCGGCCATCCACTGCCGGGCCGCGCGACGGTCAGCACGCTCGGCCTCTGAGGGGCTGCCGGCTGCGTAGTCGGGGAGGGCGGCGTCTGTGGGTGCTGCAGCGGAGGCCACGCCTGCTGCTGCGGTGGCCGCTGCTGCGGCGGTCGCTGCTGCGGCGGTCGCTGCTGCGGCGTCCGCTGCTGCGGGGTCCGCTGCTGCTGAGGCCGCTGCTGACGTGCAGCCGACGACCCCCATGGGGTGCTGATCGCATGCGCATAGGATCCGGCTGACTTCGGTCGGGGCCGGGCTGCCCGCTTCGGCCGCGGCGCCGCCGGCTTCTGCAGCTGCGGCCCGGTCGGCTGCTGCGGCCGCAGTGACACCTGCGGCAGCTCTTCGCCCGGCGCCTCCGGTTCCGAGCCCGGGATCGCGTCCGGCAGCTGCGGGCTGGCGCGGCCGCCCCCGTGCAGCGCCTCCGCCCCCGGCAGCGGCTGCAGGCCTAAATCCTGCTGCCGCTGGTCGCCGGCGCTCGAGGCACATCTGTCAGCGGTGCCGAAGCGCGCCATGGGGCGCAGCGCCTGCGGCGACGCCAGGCCCAGCGGCAGCGGTCCCGGCTCGGAGCGCGGGAAGCACTGGCGCATGCTGGCGGGCGGCGCCGTGCCGTCTGCAAAGCAGGGGCGCATGCGTGAATGGTCTGTGTGTGTATCTGATTTGCCGTGCAGCATGCGCCATCTGTGTTTCAGTGCAGACGGGCTGTAGTGACGCGGAGCACACAGGTGTCATGGTGACAGCCATCGCGAGTTCGCTTGGTCCGACTTGCCCACCTGGCATAGCCTCATGTAATGGCTGCGACCGCACACTGCTGGCAGACTGCGCGCGCCGTGTGTGCACTTCGCGAACCCTATTGGAGACCGCGTCCGACATCGCAGCAGAGCGCTCAATCACATGTAAAGTGAGGCAGATGCTGCGGCGACCTCTGCAGAACTACTTGCCAGTCAGCTGTTGTCACAACCCGCACTGGTCCACATTTGGCACACTGCTTGACAAAGTACGTCACAACGATCAAGAATTGGTCTGCATTGCACCAAAAAGATCTGCGTTCGCTGGTCGTACAGCCAGACTGGTCATCTGACGAAGGATAGAGCGGAGCATGCAAAGCTCGAGCAAACCACATCGGACAACTATCTGCGGACGCGCTGCCAATCAGCTTGCCCTTGACAGACGTTTTCGCACGATTCTCTGATGGGTGATTTGCTGTGCACTGTGACTCTTAGCAAATGATCGCTCGACAAACACCTGGGATAACGGCGGTTTTGTCTGCTCAAATATTCGGCGGCAGGGCAAGTGGCTTCGCAAGCGAGAACGTGAATCACTGTGCAAGCCGGGCGTGGGTGTCGGAAGTTGTCAATTTGCTGGTATCTTGAACAACCTGGAAAGGACCGTGTGCTTCCAAGTTCGACAGGCCAAGGTGAACCAGTCCCGAGGCAGGCCTCTCGCTACGATGCTGCTAATGCCGAAGTGCGCAGCTACTACTTCTGCCACAGTCACAGCGCACCCGAAACTCGGGGCTTGCCTGAAACCAACCGGTGATCACCACGCGATGCACTACTGTGCTGGCCAGAAAACTGATCTAGGTGCTCGCTGCCATGCGCTTGCTGCGTGCAAGCGCGGTGTATGCGAGGTCGGTGCGTGCACCTAGTCCAGAGACCGAGAGGAGATGACGCCCGGAGACGCCTTCACCTCCGGCTGGGGTCTCGACACGCCCAGCGTCCTCAGCCTGCGTGCGGGAGGAGCGGCGGGCAGTCAGCAACAACCTGTCAGTCGCATGGGCAGCGGCTCACCGCCAGAGTTTTGGCACAGCAGCGGCGCGACTGGCCTGTGCGCACAAGACAGTCTGCCTGATGTCTGCGGACCCACTGGTCTTCAGGCGCGAGTTGCACATCGATGAGTCACGTTGTGCAATCAACACCGCAGCTGGCAGGGCAGCCAGGCGCACTGCCAGGAGCCTGCAGCTTGATGATGCCGGCGGCAGTCTGCCGCAGGCTGGGAGGCAGACGAACAAAAACAGGCCAATAAATGTATCACAACACTAGAACACGACACCAGAACGTGAAGGTGCACCGCAGGGCCTGCAGCTTGATGAAGCCGGCGGCGTCGGTCTGGTCGTAGGCGCCCGCGTCGTCCTCGAATGACGAAAGCTGCTGGTTGTACAGGCTGTACGGGCTCTTGCGGCCCACCACGATGACGTTGCCCTGCCGTGGCACACAATTCAGAGTTCAGCAACGAGGCATGACCGGGGGACTGCAGTGCAGGCGAGCATGGCATACAAGTCACATGGCCCTGCGCAGTGCGCATCATCCCCCCGCACTGCGCCAGGAGATATCACAAATACTATAAAAATCGCAGAGGCATCTCAGTTACCATGTTCGATCACCATGTCCAAACAGCATTCACGATGTCACCGTGAGGCATGCAGGCATACCTTGTACAGCTTCAGGCGCACGGTGCCGGTGACAAACTCCTGCGTCTTGTCAATGGCGGCCTGCAGCGCCAGCCGCTCCGGGCTGTACCAGAAGCCGTTGTACAGCAGCTCTGCATACTTCGGCATCAGCTCGTCCTGTGGTGTCATGGCTGAGCGTTTAGGATTTCAATTCAACTCATTTGGGGCAACAAATTCAAGCAGAAAACTCCGCCGGCATCGAGCGGTCAAACCTATCTTTCTTCATCTTCAGGTGTGCTTGAGTTCGAATGTATGCAATTGATACATAAGCGTATTGTCCACCTTCAGGTGGGCCTCGCCGCGGTCGAGGGTGATGGACTCGATGGCGCGGTGCACCTCCAGCAGCACCGTGCTGATCGCCTTATTAATTTAAGCAAAAGAACAAATCTAATGGGTTTCATTCACCTTCAGGTACGCCCCGCCGCGGTCGAGGGTGATGGACTCGATGGCGCGCTTCGTGCACTTTGTGTGATAAAGATCAACATTTACAATCGAGACTTTTGCTTACCTTCAGGTGCGCCTCTCCGCGGTCGAGGGTGATGGACTCGATGGCGCGGTGCGCCTCCAGCAGCACCGTGCCGCCGGGCGTCTCGTACACGCCGCGCGACTTCATGCCCACGAACCGGCTCTCCACAATGTCGATGCGCCCGATGCCTGGTCGGCAGCAGCACTCCTTGCAAGGACTTGTATTGTTTTTGTTTCGTAAGCTTGTGTGAGCCGCTGCCATGGCGAGGCGTCGTCGTCCAATCAATGCAATGGGTCTATGCGCCTCTTTGATATCACCAGGGACGTCAGGCTGCGTCAAAATGCAGGTTGGCGCACCATTGTTGCCGCCGAGCTTGTTGAGCTCCGTCAGCAGCGTCGCCGGCGACATCCGGATGCCGTCGATGGCGACGGGGTCACCCTGCATTGACGCCGACCAGAGTTCGCTCCAGAGGCTGTTGAGGCACTGAGGCAGGCACCTAGCTAGGGGCAGGCGCTAAATCGCTGATGCCTCCTCGCAACTCTTCTGGCAGCGCCGTGGGCAGGACTGCAACCGGTCGACGTCCACTTGCCGTGCGGAACAGCACGGCATAACACCCAGGGCAGAATCCCTGTTCTCACTGCTCGACTGCGATCAATATGTGGGTAAGTTTTCGGCCTTCAGCTTGACACCACCCACGGGGTGTCAGGCGCTCCCACTAGGCATCAGCATCAATTGCATATCATGTAGATCAAGAGGAGGGCACCTTCTCGAACTCCAGCTCGACATAGGTGGCCTTGTCGGGCGCCTTCTCGGGCGACACCGAGCGCGTGAACATGCTCTCCTTGGGCTCCACCCACGGGTCCTCCAGCGCGTTGCTGCGCACAACACATCAGCCCTTTGGTCAGCTTTGAAGGCCCACCATCTCCTGGCCACTATCATTTGTGAGATCGCTGCCATCATCAGAAAGCGCACTGCAGCCAAAATAAATCCCAGACACAGGCGGCGTCCCTTCGGGTCCTCATGACGCCCAGAACACCAGATCCTAGAATGTCAAGCTTGAGTTGTATGATGTGAGAGCGCCCAGAAGGTAGAGGGTTCAGTGTGTACCCCTCGTAGGAGATGTGCAGCAGGTTGGCGTCCATGGAGAAGGGCGGCTCGCCGCGCTTGGCGGCGGGCACCGGGATGCTGTTGGCCTCGGCGTACTCGATGAGCTTGGTGCGCGACAGCAGGTCCCACTCCCGCCAGGGCGCAATGACCTTGATGTCCGGGTTCAGGCCGTAGTACCTGCGCGGGGTGGTGTAAGCAGGGTTTAGGGGCCACAAACAGAAGGCTCCCTAGATTGTTCAGCAGCGCCTCTGCTGAACAGCGAGGTGTTCTGACATGGCATCCATGCAGTTGCGACACCCATGGAGTCGGGCGCATGTTGCGGTTCTTAGTCCCGGCAAGCAATGCGTTTTGGCGGCGAAGCGCATGCAGCTTGCAAGGGCGTGGCCAGCCTGCACCATAGCACCATAGCCAGTCGGCATAAATCCGATTAGAACACCGGAATTTTGAGTTCAGGGGGGCTCAGAGCAGTCACTCACCCGAGCTCGAACCGGACCTGGTCGTTGCCCTTGCCGGTCGCGCCGTGCGACACGGCATCGGCGCCGGTCTCGCGCGCAATCTCGATCTGCCGCTTTGCGATGAGCGGCCGCGCGATTGACGTGCCCAGTAGGTAGATGCCCTCGTACTTCGAGTTCGCCCTAGACAGCAAGTGGGTGCGCATTTGACAGGCTGACCTTCCCTATCTGTTTGGACAGTGCTGAACGGTGGCAGTGCAGACAGCATTGCGTCCGGCAGGGTGCAGCAGCGCACTGCTGCATTCCCACCTTGCCCAGCAAACCGGTGGCCGAGCCACAAAAGTAGCAAATGCAAATTCTACAGGTTCTGCTTGTGCGCACCTGAACATGGGGAACACAAAGTCGCGCACGAACTCCTCGCGCAGGTCGTCGATGTAGATTTCCTTCACGCCAAACTGCTCCGCCTTGCCGCGCACCGGCGCCAGCTCCTCGCCCTACACCAGGCACCCTGCCGGTGTTCATTGCGGTGCACAGATGCCATTCTGGTGTGCAGCACGGCGTCCACCAGTGCAATGCAAGACGATTGGCTGTGGTGCACATCTGCCGCCGGCAGTTGTGACTAGCAAGCTGCTGCACCGACTCGTTGATGACGCATTGTGATGTGCACCAGCGCTCGCATGACTCCCAGCGCACACACCTGCGCTGACGATTGCTTGCATCACACAAGTAGGAGAGGAGTGGCACCTGGCCCAGGTCAGCCGTGAAGGTGACGACCTCGCAGTCGTAGGTGTCCTGCAGCCACTTCAGGATGACAGATGTGTCCAGGCCACCCGAGTACGCCAGCACCACCTGTGGAGCAGTACTCAAGAATACACATACAGAGAAGGAGGCTCAACGCAACAGTCACGGCATAGTTTGCAGCGCACAGCACCCCCATGCAGCTTCACACCACAAAGCCTGACGATCGAGTGTGATTGGTGACGGTACCTGACAAAAAAAATCATCACACCACACCTTGTTGGTGCAACACTTGTCCATGATCCAAAAAGCAGGTCATGATACCCCATCCATACCACACCTTTTTGATAGAGCGCTTGTCCAGCTTGCGGGCCGCCACGCGGACAGAGCGCGGCCGCGCCGACGCAGGCACCCGCGCCGCCGGACGGCAGGGCGCCGGCAGCGCCGCACCGCGCAGCGCGCCCCTCTGCGTCATCAGGCCCGGCATATTTCTGCGGGCACCTGCGCGGCGAGAGAGCGGCATGTTGGCGGCACGCTGTTGTGCGGCAGGCTCCCACCAGGACTCATTCGTCTCCATGATCTTGTGCAGATGGGAAGCCAGATTTCCAGGCCCTGATAGCGTCCTTGCAAAGCCAGCATGTTCTGTTATCTCTAGGTGCTGCTGCCGCTGGCTTGCCGTCGGCATAGTGACCGACTTTCTGTCCTGTCAACATAGCGGGTGGGGCAGCAGCCGGGGGTGCATCTAGCGCGTGCACAAGCACGGGCACAAGCATGATATCAGATTGCCAGCGTGATTTGCATGTCCCGATCAGCTGAATGAGCTGCGGCTGCCATGCAAGTGCGCCGCTTGGGAAACTATCTCTGTTCTGAGCGTGCTGCAGCTCATGCATCTGCTGCAGTACATCCTGAGTCAATGATTGCAAACCAAGAACGATTGTTTTCCTGGCGATCTGCCCGGAGGAGCAGCTGCGTGATCAACTTAGGGTTGGTTGTACAGAGAGTGCTGTGCCGCGAGATCTGACATGCATGCTCGATGTGCACCTGGGAATATGTTTGCATGTCGCATTTGAATCAAATGGGTGTGCGATCGCGGTAATCCACCCACCTGAACAACGCTTCTCACGTGCTGCGATGAAGTGCCGGCGCTACGTGGAGACTAGAGCTGTGCAGACCCAGCCGCTTGACCACAGTTGCGATCGTTGCTGTTCAGATGCAAGAAGTTCAACACTTACTGCGGCGATCGTTGCTGCGCTGAGGCACCGACCACGATCAGGTGCCAGGGACAGCAGAATGCAGCAGTTGGGGGATGGCGGCTACTTCTCTGCTTCCTGGCTCCGCATGCAAGGAGCAGCACGGTGGTGGCACAAGCAATCTTTGTAACCCAATGCAGGTTCACATGGTGTTACACGTCACGTCTGCATCCCTTGATCACGCAGCATCTGAGCGTCGCCCATCGATTGACTTGCTTGCGACGCCGCCAGGCAGAACCCTGGCTGCGGCCGCGGACGAACATATCACAGCTCTGCAAGCGTCCTTGTGCAGCAACAACACTTGTGTTACATATTCCTGCAGTTCGGCTACATCCTTCTACTTCTGCAACCACTGAGCTGACTAGGTGCTGGTTTGGCCCAGCGCTGGCGCCGGCGCCGCTGAAGTCGGAACCCCCATCACGGCGGACAGCGTGTCCTGCAGCCGGTTGACGAAGGACTCGAACGCCCCCGCGGTGGACCTCAAAAGGTCCTGCAGCTCCGCGGCGTCGGCTGCCAGGTTCGACGACTGGTGTTCCGCGGAGGGCGCTGTCGCCGGCGCCGCCGCGGAAGGAGCCGGCGCCTGAACTAGCGGCGCCTACTGGGCTCCAGAAACAGGAGCCTCAGTCCGGAGTTCGCTATATTATGGTACGAACTCCGCGCCATCGTGGACTGCGGATGCGCTTGCGCACATGCGCTGAGCCGAATTTGTGGCAGCGCACAGCGGCTGTCATTCTGCGCCGCAGCCGCACTGCGTTGTGCATGACTCGTGCAGAATGCGTGCGTGCGTGCCGATTCCGAGTGCCGATTTGCAGCTTGACGGTGCTTTTCTCTGCAATGCTTCAGCCAAATAGAACAGCGAGCAGGAGCAGTACTTGGATTTGGAGAAGCTTGCGGGTGGCCGCAGCGGCGGCTGCTGACGAGGCGCCGGCGGCAGGCGGCGTGTTGAGCGGAAGGGTGGTGTCAGCAATCTCGGAGATCCACCCTGTGCATAAAAATCACGAACATGACCTGAGGAATGTGTCCGGAATGCAATTTTGCATCATCACACAGCACACATGCAGCCGCTGCCTTCTCGCGCAGCATGAAGTGACATGACACCAGCGGCCAGCAGGAAAGGAGCAGGGTGCGTGCCTGCGAGGTTGAGCTGCAGCTGGGTCGACAGAATCTGCAAACACACAAAGGCAAGTCACGATGGGCAGATGATATCTTAAGTATAAGCGTGATCAGCTGGATGGCGGCGACACTTACAATCAGCATTGTGGACTGAGCGGAAGGGGCAGCTGGCATGCCTGCAGGCCCGCGAGGGTGTGCTCGCTGATGACGGAGATGGGGTCGCTGGTCACCGTCGCAGGAGGACTGCCGCTGACGGCGGCCTGCAGCACATCCATTCACAGTAGCGCCGGACCACATGCGTCTCGGCGGCGTGCCAGTAGAGTATTGGCGACGATGGCGGCAGCATGCATACTGCCGAAGTCAGCCACAGGTACGATGCCACACAAGTGTTCATGCGGGATGATGGTCAAGGCATTTGTTGTTTCAACACGTTGCCAGTTACAGCTTTTGCAAAAATGTGATGCTTAGCGCTTGTAACGCACCGACGCGGCTGTGGATCCAGACGACGACTTGGACGGCTTCGACGGCTTGTTCGATAGCATCATGCGCCCTGAATTCGTCGCGTGTACCAATTCAGACTTTGTGATGCGCTTGTTCATGGACGCACATGCCGCATATGCGTGCGCATATGCATGCATGGGTGCATCGCTCCAACGAGTTGGGGCTGGCTCCAGCCAGGCAGGCCAAAAAACCCTGCGCGCGCGCTTCAGACATTACTAGCTCGCCTGTGAAGGAAGATGCCTCGATGGCCGGCGCCAGGCAGGCGGCCAGGAGCAGACCGAATGTGAGAGCCGAAAACGCCTTCATGTTGACCTGCGTGCCGTTTCGTCAGAGAGAAGCTCGCGCCTGCCTGCTGCCTCGGTAGTCGACGGGCACGTCTAAAACAGAACCTTGACTTGCTTTCGTCGCGGCAGATGCGGGGCTGCGGGCGGCCGCTGCACGGTTTCGCGGTCCCAAACCACCGTTTCGATCCGCCGAGATTTCCGCCAGGCAGGATTAGCCCACTAGCGACCCAACAACAACGTTAGTGTCACGTGCCTGCCAGATCTCAGCGTTCGGTCAATTGCCCTCCGGCGCACTGGCAGTGGCCGAACACGTTGAATCAGACCCGCAGAATGTGACGGAATCTATGGAGTAAGGCTTGGACGCGGCTGCATCGCTGACAGTGGCGTGCGTTACGAAGATTTCGCGCTTGTCGGACAGAAGGGCCAGAGGGTACAACACCGCACACACGCAGCTGCGAGTAGGATCGGAATAAAGCTTTGTCTTTGTGAAGCTTGTCTCGGCACTTGCGATGCAGCAGTGATCGGCTGCACCTGACGCAGTGACTTTCGTGAAGTCGGTCCCAAAACGCACACAGGTAGGTACTAGGGGTTGCAGCCATGGCGGACTTGGCATCCTGCACTCCGCGGACATTTGAGGCGCTGCTCATGCTTCCATCTCCCGGCGACGGCGCCGCGTTGCTCGGCCTGCCCGCGGGCAACCTCCCGCGCGCGCCTCACTCCGGAAGCCAGGCCCAGCCGCTGAACGCGCTGCAGACGCCGGACACGGCGGAGCTGAACTTCAGCATAACAGAGGAGGAGCTTGACTGGCTGGCATCGCTGACGGACGACGGCGGTCTTGCGGTGGCAGCCGAGGCAGCGACGCTGACAACCTTGCCGGCAGTCAGCCACTCAGCAGAGGCACCAGCGGCTGCGTCGCAGCCGCAGCTGCTGGACCAGCAGCTCCTGCATTCGGCGCCGCCACTGCACCGGGCAGCGACGGCACCGATCGCGCTGGATTGCTGGGCGGCGGCTGCAGCCTTCACCGGCGGTGAGCATGGATTGCGAAACACTAGCAGGCAGTGATGGCTACATACAGAAGGCAATGTGCATTGCTGGATCTTGTAACCTGCCACGTTCATTGCCGTCAATCTTTGGTACGCTGCTGAACATGCGTTGGGGCACCTGCCTGGTAGGCACAGCAGCAGCGGCGGGCACGGCACAGCTGCCATTGTTGGCACATCCTCAGGACCGACAGGTCCCGGAGGAGGTCCAGCTCTGGAACGGCGAGTCGTCGATTCATTCAGGTGAGCCCTGCAATGCATGACGATGGACCTGCGTGTGCTGCGCCTCCAGCCGCATCGAGGGCGGCACCCCAGCCTGCACCCCAGGCTCGTGAAAAGCAGCCTTCGCAGCCGAGGCCGAGAGGAAGCCTGTGCCGCAGTCCATACGCTGCCCTTTCGACCCTGACGCAGAAGCTCTTTGATTGCAGCGCCGTCTCTGGATGCGCCCGGCACGCCAGGCAGCTCAGGGCAGAGCCGCCGCCAGCATCGAGGGCGGCATTCGCCGTCGGCGGCGCTCCGGGTCACGAAGAAGCGCGGCCCCCGACCCGCCCTGAAGAGCGCCTTCCAGCGAGACATTGAGGTGCATAGCAGATTGTCGAACATTGCTGTCGCTGCTGAGATGCAATCGGATTTGCTTTAGCAAAGGCACATCGTGCCTTCTCTGTCGGCATGTCGGTAGTTGTCGCCGTGTCCACAGCTCTTCACCCAGCGGGTCCGGATGGAGGAGGCAGCCAAAGCGCAGGCGCTGCAGCCACCGCAGGCAGACGGCGTGACCCAACAGGAAGCGCAGCAACAGCCCCATCAGCAGTCCCAGCAGCAGGAGGCTGGGCCTGAAGGCGCATCACAGCAGCTGGCCGCAAGCGATTGCGCGGAAGCCGGCACCCCGCAATGTGCGGCGGCAGCAGCGGCGGCGGCGGCGGCGGCGGCGGCAACACAGCAGCCTGGCGCCCCGCTGCTGCCGCTGATTGCAGCCACAGCAGCACCGGCAGGCGGCCTGGATTACGCTATGAGTGGCGGCATGCCGCTATGGGACTTGCAGCCGCAACTCAGTCCAGCGGTGGACCCATGCGCACGCACGCCTGCATCGGAAGCGTTGCAGCGATCGCCGCCTGACGCAGTGGAAGTGCAAGTACAAATTGTGATGCTCTGAATCATGCGGCACGCGGGCCACATTGGTCCACATTCAAATTTTGGGCGAAATGTGTCAGAACGAAGTGACATTATTTGGTTTTTCATGCCGGTGGGCGTGCTGGTTCTGCGGGACTCTCGTGTGTAGTGGGGTAGGTATGCACTATTGATGCTCCAAGTCGTTACCATTCCAAGATGTAAATCGTTCAATGGTTATTCAAACTGCCACACTGCAGTCACGCTGCGGACGAAACAAATGCCAGAATCGCTGCATTACGCATGAAAGCTGCCCAATTCGCGGAAGCTGAGACACATCGTTCGGGCCTAAAATTTTCAACGCAGAGAAAGTCAGAGGCGCGGCGACCAAAACTCTGTGGCGTTCCGCCGGCCGCCACCGAAGCACGCGCAACATGCTGCGACGCCGGCCGGCAGAACGCGTTCAAAATTCCTGTTTGTCTTGTATCAGCCACCTCGCGTGCCAGGTGGGGCGGGTACGGCCGTGTGCATGTAAGCACAGCGGTGGGCCGGCCCCGCGAGGGGCATCATGACCAGACTGCATGGAAAGCAGTACGTGTGGAAATGGCAGGTAGAAGAGCGGCTGAGGTATGAGGCCAGCTCTGATCATGAAGAGCTGTGTGGGTTGGGCTGGGGGGTAAGAATGCCGTCGCGCTGCCGCAAAGCTCGAGGGTTCATATAGTTTTGGTGCATGGCCGCCGCCGCCGCCGCCGCCGCATGGCGTAGCAGTGCTGGCGGCTGCAACATTGAGCTGTGGCACCAGCCGGGTGGCGGAGCGGGCCGGCGTAAGGCGCCTACATAAGAGTCAGGAGCTGCGCGGCCGGTAATCCAACGACGCTCTCTGCGGGAAGCCCAGTTTTGCCTTGACACGGAAGAAAGAAGGGCTGCCTACGAGGACGGCCCTTCCTGCTGTTCCTGCCACTGCTGGCCACCGCGGGGGCCCGTCGCGGGGCGCTGCTGACTGTAGTAGCCGCCGCCAGACATGAAGGAGGCGGGACCGGCGCCAAAGCCGCTGGCGTTGCCGGGGTAGCCCTGCTGCTGCCCGCCGCCCGGCATCGGCGGCAGTCCCATGGGGCTGCCATAGCCGACACCGCCGCCGCCGCCAAGCATCAGCATCTGCGATGCGCCGCCGCCGCCACCGCCGCCGCCCAGCTGCATGGCCGCCAGGCTGGCGCCCAGGGAGCCGATGTCTGCGGGCGAGCCGACGCCGACCCCGGCGCCGGCGCTGCCGCCGCCGGGGTGCCCCATCGTGTGCTGCGGCATCCCGCCACCGAAGCTGCCGCCGCCGCCGCCACCGCGCCGCCCGCCGGCGGCCAGCTGCTGCTGCCACTCCCGCTGCTGCGCCTGCTGCTGCACCTGCTGCTGCTGCATGAGCAGCATGCCGTACGACTGCTGCGCCGCCGCCTGCTGCGGCATCACCTGCTGCGGGGACGGCGCGCCCGAGCCGTACAGCTGGCTCTGTTGGTAGCCGCCCGCCGACAGGCCCTGCAGCTGCGTCATCGTGGGCATCATCATGTGCGTGCCTGCACATGAGAAGTCACCACGGCGTCAGCACATCCGTCAGCAGCCAGAAACATGCAGGCCTCTGCTGACATTGGAAGCAGTAAAGCGCAAGCGAGCTGGCCTTGCGCTACAACGCTGCTTCAGGCCTACACCATGCAGACGTTGCAGTTGCCAGGCAGGTGCTGCGCTGCACAGATGGGCCGGACTGGTTGTAATTCATCCCTCAGGCCATGAACGTTTGGAAGGGAGGAACTTCATCACATCATGCCCAAGCAGGCCCGTTGGAGATGCGCACGCATGGACGGGTGCATCATGCCGGGCGCCTGGCAGACGACCATGCCGCCGCCGGGCAGCTGCTGCAGGCTGTAACCAGCGGCGGCGGCGGCCGTCATCATCGGCGCCGCCGCCATGGCGGCGGTGGCGGCCGCGGCGGCGCGCGCCTGAAGGCGGCCCCACGACAGCCGCAGCACCTTGCCGCCCAGCTGCAGCCCGTTCAGCCCTGCAACAACATGCAGCACTCGCTTTCGGTGATCTGTGTCTGTCAGACAGTGCAATGTGAGAGCAGCTGATGATGCACAACGATAACTGCTCGTAGCAGACGTGAAGATGGGGAGGCGGCGACGTTCGCGACTGCTTATGGACTGTTTATTTGACCAGCACACCCAGTATGGCCATCACGGCGTCGCTGTGGTGCTGGTACTGCGCGAAGCCGTAGCAGTTCTTCCGGAAGACACGCATGTCGAGCAGCGCTCCAAACTGCTCGAGGTACTCCTGCAGCGCACCACGCCCAATGTCAGATTCAGCTTTCCCAAATCGGCAGCTGTGGAAGGTGGATATGCGCTGCAGCTACTATGTATGCCGAGCCACAGTTCTGAACCAAGATGTAATGCCGCACCCGCAGGTCATCGTCCGTCACTTCAGGGGAAATGCTGCCGATGTACACGTTTGCGTTCAGCGGATCCGCCTGCAAACACACACAAGCTCAGGTGGTCAACAGCTAACACAATCGCTGTTTGGTCTGCGCAAATCTGCATGCACAGCAGGAGCCATGCGGACGCTGGCAGACGGGACGAGCCGCTTGGCAATGGCTGCCGCATGCCAGGGGCGCTTGCCAAAAGAGCAGCGGCAAACAGCTGCAGATAGCGTGCCTGGTCCACGGTGGTGTAGTCGATGCTCTGCATGGCGTCCTTCTTGTGGTGCGCCCAGCCGCAGCGCACCGCGCGGCTGCCGATCTTGGCGCCGCTGAGCTGCGACATGGCGGTCTCCGCATCCGTCTTGGTGTAGAACGAGGCAAAGCCGTAGCCCTTGGACCTGCAGGCGCCGCTGAGTCACAATATACATCAGAGTTGGTTGCAAAATAGCCATGAATAGGGCCAGCGCGTGGTGGCAGTGCACGCTGCGTCATCACAAACGCCATGCGGGGAAGTGCGCTGCTGAATATCAAGAACTCTGAAGTGTGCGCCCTCGAGCGCAGCCAACGAAGTCATAGACTCACATGCTGGTGCAACACAGCTGACCAGCATCACATGGTCGAGATCACAACACGTGGCTGCCATACAATATACGTTCTCTTGGAAGACGGACGCACCGGCCGGTGGTGAGGTCCCAAACAACGCGTGCGTCAGAGCAGCCGCCCAGCGGCTGCACCGCGGCCAGCAGCATGGCGTCATCCACCTGCAAGGAGTAGCGGTTCGAGGTTTTCTGGCGGAGCACATACGTGCAGATGCACCAGCCGCTGGCGCTTGTCGGTCGTAGAGCGTGCGCGGAATGCTTGTCGGGGTGAGAGCACTGTGCGGCATCAGATGCGGCGTTGCAGGAAGCAGAGTTCGAGGTTCGTTCGGCGTTACCTCGGCGGCCAGGTCGCCGACGAAGATGTGGAAGTGGTTGGAGGTGTCCGGGCGGGTGTCGCGCTGCGACGCCCAGTTGACGCGCACCTCCTGTCCGTACAGCACCCGCCGGTCAATGGACTGCAGCGCCAGCGCCGCGCATCTGCAGCAGGGAATGGAGCCAGCACGATGAGAAGCCGCTTGTTCAGGCAGGCGCTGGCCTGCAGGTGCTACAAATGGACAACAGTGGACAGCGCTGCGGCTTTAAGGCAATGGCAGCGCCGCAACTTGATTTCCGCCAACGCTCGGGCAAGGCAGCAGCACAGCATCACAGCAGCCGCTCAGCCAGCATATGAAGGTGAGTCATGCTTTGCACTGTGTTCACCTTGGATCGTAGTACGTCACGAAGCCGTAACCGGCGCTGAGGCTGGTGAGCTTATCGCGTATGACCTTCACCTCCTGCACGGCGCCGAGCGTGGAAAAGATCTCCAGCAGCATGGCCTCGTTGACGGACGGGTGCAGCTTGCCGATGTACAGAGAACGCGAGGCCTCGGGGCGGCCCGACGCCGCAGGCGCCGGAGGCGGCGCCAGCGCCGCCTCTGCTGCCTCCGCTGGCCGCGTCGCCATGGTCGCAGAGGTCGCCGGCCCGGCGTCTTCGTCGTGGCGCGGCTGCGACGGCTCCGCGCCGCCGGAGCCGCGGGCGGGCAGCGGAGGCTGCCCCACGTCGTGCGACATGGCTCCCAGCGAACGTGAAGTATGTGTCGATGGCCCGCGGATCTGCTGGAAGTGCCGCCGAATCAGTCGCGACGCGCCGCCTGGTCAGGCGTGGACTGTCACAATGGTCTGAAATCTCGCTGAGGGTCCTTAGCCGCTGCGTAGAGGCTCAGCGCCGGCAGTGCACTTGGGCCGATGAAGGCCTCAGTGGACACGTCCGCCGCCCTGCGAGCATGTCGAGTGGGGGTCATCACCGGCGATACGCTGTAATCCTGGCACCTTGTGGCTTCTCGCAGCTGATCTAAAGCCTCGCTGGCGTCGCAGCCTGCCGACGGTGGGCGACCGAGGCCACGTGATGACTGCCACCTCGACTGCCTTGCGCGCGCAACTCAGGCATGCGAGGTTCCGCTGGCTGACGAAGGTCAGCAGCCGGTCACCTGAGCATGCTACGAGACAGTGCTGTGGCAGTATCATACTCATCATGTCAGTCTGGCCGCCCCCCGTGACGACGGACGTCAGCAAAAGTATTGCCGAACTGCCGTGCGTCAGGGGCTAGTTGTCCTGCGTGTTACCTCTAGGCCCTACCTGATGGACGATGGTAGACATGACGGTGCGGCTCTGGCTGACATCTCAGTCCCACAGCCTATTGCGCAGCTCATCTGGTGCCGAGATGGGAGCGCATATGTTCCTGTAATTTGCGGGCAAGGCAAAACAGGCACTTGCGATCTATCGGCCCTCATGAGCAACAGTGCAGCAAAAGCGTGGCTGCCGGTCGTAGCGAGAACATAAAAATCCTGAGACACCTAGCAAACCCGAATGGGTGCGCTGAGGCTGTTGGCAGTCCTGTGAGGTGGGGGTCCGAACTGGTAACACTTCAGTAACACCAGTAACATGGCTGACCCTTGCTTCTTCCTTTTGGAGTGTCCAGAGCCACGCACGCATGCAGACGCCTCCTGAACATTTCCAGCATGCCAAAGATGGAGATGGACGGGCCAGCCGCCCGAAAAGATGCCGCACTCAGGATTTGCTGGCCAGCAGTTGTCTAGCAATCCAAGCAAGAAGGTGGCGCGGGTGAAAGAGAGCGAGACGCACCAGTGCACAACTCAGCAAACTGTTGAAGGCTGATGAGTAGCGCGACAATTCTATGCTCCGCCCGCGGCTCGCTTGCCGTCTACTGTGCCTGTTCCGTGTACTCAGGTGCAGCCTTCGGGGCTTGCTGGCTCTTCCCGAAACGAAGGAAGAAGCGGCACGAACCAAGAAACTGACAAAGGAACAAGGAAGGATGCCGTGCTGATGCGAAGTGGGCGTGAAATTGACGTTGCTGCTGGCGTGCTGACGCCTCATGACTACTGCAGATCATCAATCGTTTACGAAAGGCACTTGACGACTGCCTGACCTGTTGTACCGCAGGTACTGCTGAACTTCCTGCGTCCTCAAATTTAAAGACTCCACAGACACCCACAAATATATGCTGTGCGCGTGGGGAGCAGTCCGCGAATGCCCCACTTGCCCGCGGCGGGTGTGGCAGCCAGGTCCGAGGCCGCGCTGCGCCTACCGGTCAGTAGGCGTAGCTTGAATATCTGCAGTCAAGTGGAACAGCATGCGCTGATAAGCCGTGCATGTGACAAAGGGACGCAAATTCCGTTTTCCATTGCACGAATCTGCAATGCAAGGCCCGTGCATCATGACACATCATGACATATCTGTGCACTCGCCTGTAGCCAAACCGCTCATAGATCTCGTCGCAGTGCGGCAGCTGCATGTTGCGCGCCTTTTCCCTGTTGCCGAAGCGGGAAGCGCGTGCCTGGTCCACCTTTTCCCTGCACACGTCGAACGTCAAACCCTCACAGCACGTTTTCAGATGTGCCGTGCCATCAATACACGATTCTTATGCAACTCACAAAAGCGCTGGCGCTGGCCAGATGCGCCGCAAATAAATCTCTCACCTGTGGCAAAACCTCTCCAGCCGGTCCTTATACTCAACTTCTATAGTCTGCGGTGACACAGAATGGCATGAACGTCAGTGGCACAGTGTCACCGGTGGTGCGCGGAGTCAGTCCAGGGTAGGTGCACCGCGCTGCAGAGGGTATAGGACACAGCAGCATGACTACGTGATCTCTAGAGCTACCAATGAACTCTGATCTGCTTCCGAGTTGCTCGAGCAGCATATTCCAACAGCACGCAGCAGGAAGCTGGCCTGCTGCTACCATGGCGAGGACCAATCGCCTGATGTCAGGGCTTTCGAAGGCGACAGCAGCGTGTCACTGAAAAGTGTCAGATTTCAGCGCCTCTATGGCTCACCCGTTCTAGCTGCAGGCGGCTGCTGGAGCCCTTGGGGTAGGTGCGCACAAAATCGTGGCCCGCCTTGGCGAAGAAGGGCACGTTGTAGCGCTGCGTGGCTAAGGCCTCTGTGTAGTCGCCCTTCTGGTCCAGGCTCACCGCCTGTGCGCAAGCGTCAAGGTCGCCGTCAATAGCTTGGTGTGAATTCTTGTTCTTGTCGGTGCGGATCTCTGCTGAGGGCGGGCTGATGATGCAACAACACCAAGCAGTAGGGCCTCGCATTCGGCAGAGCCTCAGCATCCAGCCAGCAGCAAGGCCTGGTCAACGGTGAACTGTGGGCTGCGGACAAGTGGTAGGGGCCAGCAGCTCTCAGCGTTTGGCGCAGCCAGCGCACTGGCTCAGACTGTGTGGACATGAAGGTGAAGGCGATGAGGATGAGGATGGGGACGAAGTGCAGCAGCTGCGCGTAGGGGCTGGCCGCCGGCTGCGGTTGCCCCGGCCGCTGCGGAGGGCGCGGCCCGAAAGGGCCCCCGAAGTTTGTGTACACCCGCGTCCTGCAGCGAGGGGCGAGACGCCTATAAAATCTTTGGTGGAGCAGCCAGGAGCACGACAGGTGCTTCGGAATGCGCGAGCTGTGGAAAGCCCCGCGCGCTGGAGTGGCCCAGCAGGATCGTCGCCGGCCGTCCGCCCCACACTTGCGTGAAGCAGCCAGTCAACGCTGCCTCAATGCACGACACAGAATTGCCCTGCCGCTGCCCACCTGCCGCCGCCAAAGCCGCCGCCGAAGAACATGTTGAAGATCTCGTCCGGGTCGAAGGCCTCCTGCTGGTACACGCCGCGCCCGCCGCCGCCGCCGCGCCGCCCCAGCTGCTGGTGCGGGTCCTCCACGCCAAAGCGGTCGTAGTTGGCCCGTTTGTCCGCATCGCTGAGGCACGCGTACGCTCTCGACACCGCTGCGCGCAGGCAGGGGTATCGTTCAGTGAGTTGACGAGGTGGCAGATTTGCTTTTGGCAGAAGAAACAGAAGAGGTCGATGTTGTTCGACCTGCGTCTGCTTCTATGGCTGCCGACCCGCATTGCAGCGCTCCCAGCAGTGGTCTCCAGCAATACAAGGCGCTCCAGCAGTGACGCTGATGCAGAAACCCAATCCTTATCGCATAGCAGATGCCAGTGTCACCTTGCCGCCTATTCTGTCAGGAAGGATGCCCTCAGACTGACCTTTGAAGGCCTCCACGGCGCCGGCCGCCTGGTTCTTGTCAGGGTGCAGCTTCAGCGCCAGCTTCTTGTAGCCGCGCTTCAGCTCGTCCTCGCACGCCGACTTCGTGACGCCCAGCATCTCGTAGTAGTCCTGCCCGGCAGAAGGCGATGCATTGATGCAAATGCTAGACTTGTGCAACCTCGCTTGAGCTGGAATGCCCAGGGGAGCAGGTACTACAAAAGTGCCAAGGCTCGAGGCACTGACACAGCAGAGTGGCGCTTGCCAAGCGAGCAGCATTTCACACACAGGCTGTTGTGTTTGGACCATTGGCGGGCTGTAGGGGGAGCGCATGACGCATGAGAGTCGCAACAAGATGCTGCATACCTTTGTGGCGATGATCTTGCGCACGAGCTGTCGCTGCTCTGGCGTGCCCTGATCCTGCGAGGGACCACATGCAGTGTCTCAGCAGAGTGCGACGGCAATTGCGATGACGCCGTTGAGAGTCCAAAGCGCATCATGAGCCTTGCATGACCACCACAAGGCCTGGCACTGCTCGACACCATGCTGCGGTGGAGAAAACGTTGCACAAGTCAACGATGTACCTTCTTCGGCTCCGGAGCCGAGGCCGCTGTGGCGCCACCGCCGCTTCGGCTGTGCAGCCTGGCGCCGGACATGCCTGCGGGTGAAGCGTCGCTGGCTCCGCCGGCCGGCGAGGACGCCTCCCCGCTGCACTGCTTGCGCTGTACGTCCCGTTGCAGTTTGTTCACCTGCGGGCGGGTGGGCAGCGTCAGGAAAGCATCTGCGCACTGACAGGGATCGCACCACTGCGATGCACTACTCTCGGCATGACCTGCGTGCTTGCAGCAGTACTTGACCCACCTCATGTGTCCAGTGAGACGAGAGCCGCCCTGCCTTCTCTGCGAAACGCTGAGCCTTCGCAAAGTCGTTCGCTGCAAGGGCTGCGCGCGCAATGTCCAGGCATCGAAGCCCCTCCTCCTTGTTGGATGCATCTGCCATTCTGGCAGGACCCTGCGCGCAACTGTTTCAATTGGCCAGTCTCGCTGAAGTATCCGCTACTGCAAATCTGAGGTGCATGATTGGTCTACCTCGCCTTTTGGCGGTCGACCTCAGGGTCCCGCAGCGGCTTCACTTCGTGCCGCTGCAACAAGAGCTGTCGTCAGGCGAGTGCTACTGCAGCGATGTTTTGTGAGATGTTCGCAGCAAGAGGGTGTCAATCTACACCACTTAGGCCTTGTCCTGGTGGAAATCCAGAGCGAACTGAGGTTCAACACGCAACAACCTTGCACACAGATGCACGAAGTGACAACGAGGCATCAGCAGCAAGGCTTGTGACAGGTCGCTGCAAGCACAGTGGCCCGCACTGGCGAGCACCTCCTCCCAACTGTGCAATTTCGATAAGTGCAAAACCCTAGCCATGGCTATTCACATGATGACACAATCGCTCGTCACATCCGCTTGCGTCTCTCACGCAGCTTCCCATTCATATATGTACTGCGCTCTCCACTGTGTTGCAGAAGGTCTTTTCGCATTCTGACCCATTCCCGGATCGTGCGCTGCGCTGTCCGTCTGCGCCTGCAACAGCTGCCGCGAACAGGCTGTCCTTGCAAGCACACTTGGCAAGTGCATGGGTTCGAACCCCAGCCGCGACAAAACCATGGTGAATATTTGTCGGCATCCCGCTTCAAACTCCCCTGTCTCAGTCTGACGATGTGGTCGTTGCGAATATTGAGCGACGTCACAATGATGGCCGTGCATGTGCAAGCAGTGCATACAATCTAGCACGCGTGCCTGTTTATCCGTTGTGACTCCGTTCAATGATGCCGGAGCAGCTCTCGCTGCAGCTGTGGCCCAGAGGCCAGCTGGCAGCGGCATGCTGCGCCGCCGCCCTCGCCGCAGGCCTGGCGCTGTTCAGGCCCTCACCGCCCTCACCGCCGGCAGTCATGCAAGCGCAGGCGCCGTGGCCGAAGCCCGGGGAGGAGAATCTGCCCAGGGCGACCATCGCTGCGGGCTGCTTCTGGGGCCCCGAGCTGCTGTTCCAGCGTGTCCCCGGCGTCGTGAGCACCGCCGTCGGTTACACCGGTGGCAAGGTCGAGAACCCCACGTATGAGCAGGTGCGTTGATGGCAGTTCAATAATCATTCCCCTGTGCATGCTTGCCAGTGCTGCAACCTTGTGTGTTACGTGTTTGCCGGTGCTGTGGGGTCGCAGAGCAAGTGACAGAGGGTCATGTAGAGCGTTCACCACAATGCATTCCGAGTCAATCTCCCAACCTACTGACCACAGGTGTGCAGCGGTCGGACGGGCCATACCGAGGCGGTGGAGATGACCTACAACCCCGAGGAGGTATGCAGTGCATTCCATGCCCACTTCCCCATGTTGCCAATGCGGACCTGATGCAACCAGGACATTGCAGTCCTTGAGCCCTGCATGCAACGGTGAACCAACGAAATAAACCGAGCGCAACACATCCTGGTCAACACATCCTGGCCATGCGATGCTCTTTCATGCTTTCTTTGCAGGTGTCCTACCAACAGCTGGTGGACAAGTTCTATGAGAACCACGACCCGACGACGCTGAACCGGCAGAAGGGCGACGCTGGCACGCAGTATCGCTCCGGCATCTACTACCGCTCCGAGGAGGAGAAGCAGGCGCGTCTTCTTCTGAACGACATGGACTGTGATGACCCATATAGTTGCACGTTGTTACACAGATTATCGTTCATATGTTCGGTCGATGTGCAGAGGCGAGAACTGACTGCATACAAGGGCAGTATCCGGATGCGATACATATGCCGCCATGGGTCGACTGCTGGGGAGATGTCTGTGGGGAAGCCGGGCTCTGGATCCTGTGGCTGCAGCTGCTGACCCGCCTCTGGCCTAAGTGCAGATTGCGGAGGCTGCCAAGGCCAAGATTCCGGGGGCGGTGACAGAAATCGCGCAGCTCACAACATTCTACCCGGCCGAGTCGTACCACCAGCAGTACCTGGAGAATGTGCGCAAACCTGCTTTCAAAAATGATGCTATGCCTGTGCTTTTATTGTCGCTGCTTTGTTGCTTTCTTCCTGCGCTGTTTGCACGGCGACCACAAGCACCTGAACATGCCCCCACGAAGCATGGTGACACTGTCGAACATGAGTGGGGTGCTGCCGAGCAGGGTGGGCGCGGCGGGCGGGCGCAGAGTGCCAGAAAGGAATGCAACGACCCCATCAGGTGCGGCCTGCAGTGGCGAGACCTGCTGCAGGTTGGTACTGGCATGCGGTGACGACACCCACTGCGTTCTGTCACGAACGGCGTGCGGAACTGCGTCCTGGTCGCATGGCTGCCCTGTTCAAGCAGGGGAGATGCTCACTGACGTTGGCGTTTCGATTCTCGCAGGTGCTACGGTTGAAGACTTACAGCCCAGTGAAGATACCCAACACGGTGCAGATGCGACAGTCGCAACTGTAGCGTCACGTTGCATGCTCGAAGTTTGTCGATACCTAAAGGGTGTGCGGAACTTGTACATCGTAAGGGGTGCAGTTAATTGAGGTAATTGCTCCGAGCGTTTAATTACACGCCATGCATGCCCACTTGGTACTTGCACAATGGTACTTGCAAAATAGGCACGCTCACTTCAGAAACTTTCGGAAAGAGAGTGGCCGCACTTCCGTTAGGTGCTTGACTCGACCTCACCAGCTCACTGCAAACCCAAACCACGCAACGGACTGCTGTGCCTGATACCGCAAACCCCTTGACAACCAGGAGACCAGAAAACGCACAGCAAGCAGACCGCTGCCGCCGCCGCCGCTCAGAAGCGACGCGATTTGCTGATCTTGGCCTTGATGCCGGTGGCTTCTCCGCCATAGCCCGCCGTCTTTTCCCGCGGCGCCTGCACCTGCCCGCCGCGCCGCACCTGGTACAAAAGAAAACTCCCAGTGATCGAGGATTGTCAAAGTCTCTTCTTAATCTGTAGGCAGGTGTTGAAGCGAGCATGCCTCAGGTTATGTTTATCCCGCCCTCAGACGTCAAGCGCATCTGTACTCTGCCTTTCGATGCCGGCAACAATGCCCATCCCAATTAGCAGTACTTTGATTCGCACCTTGGCCTTCTCAAATTTGTTGCGGTTGGCCTTGCGCGGGTTCTTGCCCGCCTTGGCGCGGTGCGGCGTGAGGCCGCGGTTCTTCTCGATGGCGGTGCTGATCTTGCGGGCGCCGTCCGCCGCGGGGTCCGGCAGCGGCGGCAGCGTCTCGCTCGGCACCGCGCGTGCCTCCCTCCGCGCCTTCTTCTTCTCGGACGTCGGCGCCGCCAGCGCCTGCACATGTGAAGGAAACCTAGCTGGACTGTCGGGCCGGAGAGGTTGCCTTTCAGGGAGCTCCTTCTCTGAAACTCATGACACGCGCCATCCGCCGGCGACGATGCCTGCTGAGCTCGCTGCGCAGCTCCCACCACAGCACGGGAGACCACCCAATGACACGAAAACAGTTGGCCACCTTTGCAAGTGAGACCCGCGATTATCAATACCCGTGTGCATTCTCTATTTGAGGGCGGAGCCAGCACCTGGTATGCTGCATCGTCCTCGTGCGTTTTCCGCTTGGCGCTGCGGCCGTCGCCTTCCGCGTCCGCCGCCGACTGCCGCGCGCGCACTGCGTCGTATTTTGCGCGCCGCTCGTGCAGCGGCGCCTTGACTGGCAGGTCCTCATCGCCTGAAGAAAATTGTCAGGAATATGCTTGGGTTCAAAATTAGGTTTGCATCGTGTCATACTTTGCGCGCCGCTCGTGCAGCGACGCCTTGACCGACAGGTCCTCATCGCCTGAAGATGACGGAAGATAATGTTACTGGAAGTTGAGATTCAGCGGTGCATCGGCAGCTTTCGTCGGCCAGTCCTCGACGCCTTGTGACAGGCGAGGGCTGAGAGTCGACACAGCTGCTGAGCGCGAGCATCCATCTGAGGGAAGGTGTGCACACAATCAGATGCGCACGCAGGAGGGCAGATCAGCACAGACGCAGACAGCAAAAGGGTCATGCGTGTTCCATGCTTTGTGGACCAGCATGCAATGCCCCACACGGCACAGCTGCAGCAGCGCTGTGCCAAAACGAGCCTAGACCTAGCGGTCTTCGTGGCAAGGCGGCAGGAGGCATGGAGGTGACAAGCGCACCCGACCGCCCGCGCCCGGCGGCGGCGGCGTCGCCGCCGTAGCGCTGCGATACCAGCCCCCTGCTGTACACGTCGTCGCCCCTGCTCAAAACACATCAGAAACAACTGGAGCTGGTCCAGGACGAGCAAAGTCCGCGCTCTGTCGCATGCATCATGCAAACTCGCCGCAAGATTGCCGCGTCGCAGCAGCCTTGAGCTCCAGCAGCGTTGCCACCCGCCGACGCTGCCGCCACCGCTGCTGCGTGGCAGGGGGCATGGCACATGGCAGGGCGCTCGCTGCTCGCACGTCGAGAAGTGAGGCGCTGCAGCACACCCCTGCCCGGAGGCGTCATCGACCCCGCAGACTGACGCACTGCCACTCCTGCACTCACCTGGAGGCGCCCTCGCTCGATGCGAATGTAACCAGTTGCGCCCACATCATGCGCAAGACTCTTTCATGAATAACCATTTGCGAATATCCGTATCAGGTTCTCATAGTGTATCTTCTGTTGCGCACCCGCTCTCGGTTGCTGCGACCAGCACGGCGATGTTGTCCGAAGAAGCTCTTGACAGACCTTTCATTTTGAACAATCTTCACGGCTGGTGTTGTGTGTTCCCTCTTGATTTGCGCACCCGCCCTCCGTCGCAGCGACCAGTTCCGCGACGTCGTCTGCGAAATCGTCCTGCAGCGCCTTACCGCTCAGCGCCGCCCGCCGCTGCGCCTTGAGCCCCTTGCGCTGCTCCTGCAGGTTTGCAAGGATTTTGACAATGTCAGGCTGGCACACATGACATCTGTAATGCTCGGTGCGCAGGTGTCTGTGTTTTGAAGCCCACACTTGGCTGGTGAAATCGTAGAAATGCACGTACTGGCAACCGGCTGCAATCTAGGGCTCACGAAATCTTCGACAACCATAAGATCAGTCGGCGACCCTTCAGCAATGACTGACCCTTTGTCGTTTCGGATTTCGCGACCCTCACTCTTTGTGTTTGCCTCCACAGCCTAGTCGAAGTGTGTCACAGGAAAGGCTCCGGCTAGGCTCCACAGAAAAAGGCTCCGGCTGGGCTCCTTCCGCACGCAGCAACTGGATGTGTCACTGTCTAAGTGGGCAGTACCTTGGACAGGGGCACGCGCATCATGAGGTCCTCCTCCACGGCGGCGCGCGCCGCCAACGCGTGCAGCTGCCGCCGCGCCGCCGCGCTGTCGCCGCCCGCCAGCAGGTCGCCCGCGCCGCCCGCGCCCGCCTCCTCAGGCGCCTCCTCCACCTCCTGCGCCAGCTCTTGCAGCTGCGGGTGCAGATGGAACGAGTCGGAAAGCAAACACTTGTGAACTTGTCTGCTACATTTGACTGCTGGAGCAGCGCCCCCCTCCTCGGGTGCGTCCTCCACCTCCTGGGCCAGCTCTTGCAGCTGCGGGCAGGAGAAAGCACGCACGTCAGTCGTCACTGCACACCGTCCCGTTCTAAACGCCTCGCCTTTGAATAGGGCTCCTGCCAGTGTTCAGACGCCGGCGTGCGCACACCAAAGCGAAACTGCCCAACAAGCGCCTCTCACAAGCAGGGGGGAGCCACATGCACGGCCCAAATGCCGGCAGTCGCACCACATTGGCCCAATTGATGGTGCACATGCAGGGTCATCAGACATGTGCCGGCAGTAGAGACGCACCAGGGCGCTGCGGCCGCCGCGGCGCGAGGCCTCGCGCTCGCGCCGCCGCTCCTTGGCGCTGCGCCGCCTGTCTGGGTCGTCCTCCATCGCCGTGGCCGTGAGCCGCGGCGGCCGGTACACGCCTGCAATGCAGTGGCAGCGCATGTAATGGGAACCGCCTAAAGTACATCTGCAGGTTCTATGCTATATCACTGACTGGTCCGTCCTCCAATGCAGCCGCGGCGGCCGGTCAACGTCTGCAACACAGCAACTTGCCATTGGAGTGAGATCAAGGCCTGCCGGAGCTGTTGCAGTGACCATGTTCTTCGGGCAGCTTGCTCTGATGCAGCCTGCTCCCGCCACGGAGCACCACACACTGACATGCCATGCATCCAATCTACAGCTTTTGCCAGGCAGTCTGCAGTCCGCGCCTCCGCCGCCCTCGTCCGCCGCCGGAATTCCAGGTCAAGCAGAGAAGCAAGAGCTTGTCATGTAGATCCAAGAGGCTGCACCTCCATCGCCGTCGTCTGCTGCTGCGTTGCCGGACGCGACGCGTGGCACCAGCTGGTCGGGGCGCGGCCCGTAGGACAGCGGGTCAGCGCTTCCTGCTTCTGCGTCCGCGGAAGCACCAGCCTCGGCGCGCTGCCCCGCCGCCAGCAGCTTCTCCATCTGATATGCCAGCTTCTTGTCGATTGGCCGCAGCTTCTCCTGTTCACCAAGGAACAGTGCGGCGCACGATCAGGGTTTTAGGGCTTCCCTTGCAAGCGGAACGAGTGGGAACTGGTGCGCCAGCTTCTTATCGATGGGCGGAGCCCCGCCTGACAATCAACACAGGGCTGTGAATATCCTGAAGGAATTTTGGGTTGCGTCGTTTGGCTGATGCTCAAAAGCCTTCCGTGGTCCTGGGCGTTGTCTGCTGCCCAGAGGAGTGCACCACGAAGATGGGGAAATGTCGATTGCTGGGTAGGACCGAAGAGGTAATCGTCCCGACGGGACTCCCCACGGCGATGGAATCAGCAATCGCGTCGTGCCCGGGAGGCGACCGCCTGCGAGGAGGCGGCAGCCTGCGACCGGGACGTCAGTTTACGGCGTTGCACGCTGGGACATGCGCCATGTTTGTGCCTTGTAAGGCCGGCGCCCCTTGTGCGTCAGGTGCTTGCGAGCGGCTAAACCCACAAGCACCCCGCCGATATGAAATAAAAGCAGGCAGTCCTCATCCTATGACCTAGAACGAAGCGCTTGCAAGCACTTCAGGTGAGCTGATTCCTGCAACGGGGCAGCTGCAGGCCCTTTGGTAACATCATTCAAGGAAAAACGAGACACGATAAGGCGCGGGCGCACCAGGTAGGTGCGCAGCTGGAGGAGGCGGCCAATGACGGGGTGGGTGCGCACGGGCGCGCCCTCTGCCTTGAGAAGGATGTAGAACACGATGTGGATGCAGTAGCTGAGCAGCAGCAGGTGCTTCGCCTCCAGGTACGACAGCCCCTCCGCCGTCGCCAGCTCCCCTGCCTTCACCTGAACCATAATCACAAGGCAAAGTCGTGTGCTTGACCTCCGGGAACAGTTGCAAGACCAGGAAACGCCGGCTCCCCCGCCTTCACCTGTCGACAGGCGCGAGCGGGGTTTGGACAGGCGCAAGCGGGACGGGCAGCAAACACGCGCTGACTCGCCAATCTTCTTGTGGTAACCAAGGGCACCCACAGCTCAGCACGCACATCCTGATGCACTTGCATATTGTGTGCCCGGGGCTTCCCATGCGGCCAACTGCGCAGTTTTCCCACCAGTCACGAGGCACCTACGCGGCTCCCACGTTCCAAATGATGTCCTGATGACTGAAACTTCGATACAGTCTCACCTGCGACAGGATAGGCCCCACGCGGGCGCGCAGCTCGCTCTTTTGGCTACAACAGCACCGCCCCCCTTCACACTGGCAACATATATCTTGGTGAATTGGACTGTGTTGCTGACTTGTATTGTGGGCAGTTTCGCACCTGCGATAGGACGGGCCCCACACGGGCGCGCAGCTCGTGCAGCGAGTCCTTCAGCTCCTCCAGCAGCGCCAGCAGCTCCGGGGCGTCCCGCTCCACGAGTGCGCGCGCCTCCTCGCTGCACAGAGCGCCGCCGTCGCGCCGGATGCGCTCCACGTGCACCTTCCCGTTGGCGGCCTGCAGGAAGACAACGTGATGCATGTTGGAATGAGGTATGGTATGCAGGGCATTGTCACGCGGCCGTCGCACCGGATGCGCTCCACGTGACCTTACTATTGGCGGCCTGTCGATGACATCGTTTGCCACCTTCAGCATCATATTTTTGCTCGCACCTGCGTATGACTTCCCCTTGCACGGAACTGGCTGTTGGCCATTGCAGAGCTCCTCGAAGCAATGCCTGCTTGAGAAACAGCGTGAACGTCACCTGGGCAGCTGCCGCGCCGAGCGTGGGCTCCTCTGCGTCTGATTCCTCCTCCTCCTCGCTGCTGCTGGCGGCGCCGCCAGGCGCGTGGGGGAACAGGGCGCTGTCGTCGTAGTCCTCGGGCCGCAGCGCCGCCTGCTGCTCCCGCTGCAACCGCAGCGCCTCCTCCTCCTCCTCCTGCGCCGCCTCCTCGTCGTCTGACTGCAGAGGAGGAAGTTTCAGGTGATGTATATTACAATAAGGCACGTTGACGGTTGTATCGTGTCAGGCTGTCGCAGCGCCTCCTCCTCCTCCTGCGCCGCCTCCTCGTCCGTCCGGCTGCACAGGTGGAAAATTTGACTGGGTATGTGTCAGATGAGGTACACATCCACATGTAGAGGTTCAAGGTTTTGGGCAGCTGCAGTGCCTCGCCTCCTCCTCCTCCTGCGCCGCCTCCTCGTCGTCCGACTGCATGGACTTTTGCCCAGGGTTGGAATACGCAAATATTCAGGTTCAGGGCAGCCGCAGCGCAACCTCCTCCCTCTGTTTAGGACACCGCACGGACACTGGCAGCGTCTCTTCGAACCAGCAGCAGGTTGCCCGCCACTTGGGCGGCACCCCACGGCCGCTGCCGCTCCAATCTGTCTTTGCATGTATAACGACTACATGTCTAACGACTACATGTGCTCAGGAGGAAGAAGGGGTGCCCACCACTTCGTCGGCACCGTGGTAGGTTTTTTTGTTTGCGCCCCACTGCCGCCGCCGCTCCAGGTCATCTGCCTCCTCCTCGTCCTCTGCTTCCTCCTCGTCCAGGCCCCGCTGCAGCTTCACCTTGGAGCCCACCGCCTTCGCCGCCTTTGCGACTGCAGCACAGGGAGCAGGCAGCGTCAGCGCATGAGGACTGCATCATCCCACCCGCGACGCAGCTAAGGCGTCCTCAAACCCGCTTAGGAGCTTGCCGCCTGCGCCGCCCGGCCACCGCTGCAGACACGCAGAGCCATCATGCTCTAGTTTACGACTGAGGATGCTTGACTGCATCCTTGAGATGTTGGTCGCCATGGCGTACATATGAGGCGATGCATGGCGCATGGCGGCCGCCGCCACCGCCGCCGCTGCTGCCATTGCCGCCATGATGTTGCACAGCAGGCCATGACAAGCTGACGACGGGAGGGGAGCTCACGTCTACCGATGCGGCCGCCGCGCTGGATTGCTGCCTGCAGCGCAGCGTCTTCGTCCTCCTCCTCAGACTCCTCATCCCCGCTGCCGTCTTCGTCACTGTCGCTCTCGCCGCTCTCGTCGCTGTGGCTCAGCTCGTACGCGGCCGCGTCCAGGTCCGAGTCCGCGTCGCTATCCCGCTCGTCGTCCGAGACGGCCAGCTTGACCTGGTCGCGCTGCTTGTGGAACGCATCCACTTCGTCCAGTCCGAAAGGCTCGCCAGCGCCGTTCTGCTGCCGGCCGCCGGCCCGCTTGCCAGAAGGCTTCCTGCCTCCGAACGGAACGCCTCTTCCTCTGCCTCTGCCGCCACCCCCTCTGCCCCGGCCCCCAGGGCCGCTAGCCATTCTGTCGCTGAAGTATGCGCAATGAAAGGTCACTTTGTGGTCTCACGAGGCTGGCCGTCCTCCGTCGCAACCAAAGAAGCAAGTTAGTTCAGACAGTTGCTATCAAAATGTAGATTTGGGAGGCGAGAAGTGCAGTGGCAACTGCAGCTCAGGCGACGGCTGCGATTACGTAACTTCGACATGTCGGCAGGAAGCACCCCCCCGATATGCCTTTTCGAGCAGCCCTTTCAGAACCTAGGCAATAGATGGGCAGTGGCTTTCATGAACAAATGCGTTATTTCTCTCTCTCCAGATGACTTCATCTGTTTCAGCTACCTAGAAACCAAATGAAAGCACTGCGATCCATCAGCCTGGAATGCCTATCGAGCGTATGCATGCGAAAGATTCCGCTTCACCATTTCAGCGGCCACTGTATTGCATCGCACTAGGTACCACATGTCGCTGCCACGCCACCCTCTGGAGCCAATGCACAAAGAGATGTCCCCCCTTCAGATCAGTTTGTTCAGTCGTCCTGGCACAGCTCATGCATCTGCGACAGCAGGTCCGTGACCTGGCTCAGCAAATCGTCCAGCGGCCCCGCGGCTTCATCGCCGACAATGTCGCTGAGCGGCGCCGCATCAGTATCAGCATGCGCCAGCACGCCGTCCAGGTACCCGTCGTCCGGCCACTCCTCGGCCGCCGCCGCGGGTCGCGCAGGCCTGGCCGACGCCGTCCGCGCGTAGCGGCAGCGCACCGGCTGCGCACACACCAGAGGAGAAAGGGGCTGAGGGCCAACATGGAGGAGGAGATGCCTGCCTGTAGGAGTCTCTGGCAGGAGGAAGGCACACTGCCACGCTCATTGCGGGCAACCAGGCTCATTGGTGTGCTGGAACCCGCTGACAACACGCAAGGCCCGCTGGTGCAGAAAGAACCTCTGCGCACAGGGTGTACACACCCACATTCGCAAATGCACATTTGATAAAGAGAACGACGCAGAGCCGTGCCCATCTTTGCAGCCCCATACTGACCTGCTTCACTTTACCGACGCCTACTGGCCGGCGCGGCGTCGGCCGCGCGTCCGGCAGCAGCGCCCCAGAGCCCCAACCGGGCTTGCGTGCCGGGGTGCGGCCCCCGTGGCTGACACCGCCGCCGCCAGCACCCGCCGCCGCCGCCCGCCGCTGCTGCTGGAAGGCCCGCCCCGCCGGCGAGGCCGGGCGGCTGGTTGTGGTTGTGGCGGCGCGGGCCGCTGGCGTCGGTGGCCGTGAGGCGTGCGGCGGCGCTTTCGGCAGTGGAATGAGGTTCGCATCCAGCCGCGTGTTGGTACGTGGCTTGACGGCGGACAGGTCCAGCCTGTAGCCAAAGACATGACGAAAGATGAGATTATTTGAGTGCCAGGATGACCCGCTCTGCCTGAAAAAGCGCTGTTTTCGCTCACCATCTCCGTCTTCTATGACGCCAGCGCATGCAGCTGCAGTCATTGCAGTCACCAAAAAAACCAACGTGGGACGCTGGGCTGCCAGGAGCTTGCAGCCGCGGGAAACGGTGAGATCGTCAGCAACTTTGCAGTGCAGCTGACCTGCGCCCGATGGAGACGCGCTGCGAGCGGCGCTTCAGGAAGGGCTTCGCATCGGTCGAGCCTCCCGCCGGCGCCGGATCAGCGTTGCTAATGCCACGATCGTTCTCGTCTCCCGGGGTGCTGGGCGCCAGTCTGCGAGCAAATATCGGTCGTGTACCTGAGCTTTGCTTTCACAGAAGCCAACACGAACCGCAGCGACCCACGCTGCTGCACCAAATGCCTGCAGCGAAAACCGCACGCACATCACAAGCATGTGATGCAGGCAGGAGAGGCACCGGCTGCAGGAGGCACCTGCCTGGCAGGCGAGGGGTGCGCCGCCGGCAGCGCCTCTGCCTCTGCCGGCGGCTGCTCCGGCGCCGTGGCGGCCCTGTTGGCCCGCAGCCTGGCCCGCAGGCCCGCCGCCGCCGCAGCCACCCTCGCCGGCACGGCCTCCGTTTTGGGCGCTGCTTTCATCGGGGACGGCGCAGCTGAAGGTGCCGCTGGAGGACCCTTCACAGACGACGCTGCCGGCGATGGCGCGGCAGACCCTGTCTCCCCCGCCGTGCGCCGCCGCGGCTGCAGGCGTGAGGCCAGGGGCTGCATGCCGGCGGCGGCGGCGCCCGGGGGACCATCGGCGAATGAAGCCGCGGCGCCACCGCCGCCGACGCCCTTCTGCAGGCTGGAGGCGGTTGGCCGCATGCTGGGGAGGCTGGGGGAGGCCGGCCGGGCGGCGCGGCCTGCGGCGGGCGCCGGCGGCGGCTTCTGCGGCGTGCCTGGGCGCGACTTGACCGGCGAAGCGCCCCGCGACTTCTGCGGCGAGCCGGTGCGCAACGACGGCGTAAGGCTGCGGGGGCCGGTGCCGGCCGCGCGCCCACCCTGCAGCGCCGAGGCGAGCTCTACCTTGCGGGCATCGTTTCGTGTGCGCATCGCCACCGACAGCGCGGCGTCCGGTGCAGACTCCTGCGCATTGCACAATAATGTCAGCGTTGCGTTCTGGTGATCATACACGGCGTTCAGTGTGCTAAGGTGTGGAATAGGCGGGCGTATGCCACGCTTTGCTCAATGGACAGTCCCCAGGGCCGCGACCTAACCAAGAGCGTCCTGGCATGCAGCACTGCCCCACTATGACAAGCTTGCCTGGGTCACTGTTGAGACGCTGTTGACTACGAGGGTTTTCATGGGATTGCTGTCAGGTTGTAAAAGGCTTTCCCTCGTACCTTGTCCGCCTCGGCTGCCAGGTCCGACAGGAACACGTTGATGGCCTTGATCTCGCGGACCAGGGTGCTCAGCGGCTCGCTGCGCATTGCGCGGCGCACACGCGCGCCCTGTGTTGCCAAAGACGTTGCTGATCCGCAACAGAGGCAACCGAGACGGTCACAAGATGATTCGCGCGAGTGAAGGCAGCTGCACCGTGTGATGGGGGTGGGAGGCATGCGTTATCATGTCTGAATGTGCAGTCCAGCAAATTATGAAAACATGTCACCTCGAACCAGGCTCTGATCACAGCTCGGCTCCTTTCCAGGCTGAGAGACGTGCGCGCCGTTGCGCGCACAGGCGGCGCTGCTGCCGCAGCCTGGCGCCGTGTTGGCGGCCGGGCTGTTGGCAACTGCGGCTGCGCAGCTGACTGCCTGGCGAGCACGGGCGCTGCCACGCCCCTGCAAACAGAATCGTCAGTCGATATCTGATTTGTGTTCTCGGCAGCTGAGATGACGAGAGCAGGACAGCAACATAACTGAAACGGGCGAGGCCAGTCTGATAGACATAGCAAACAGAAGATGGCAGCTGCACACTGCGTTCTTCCTCAGAGGTTCAGTCCAGGATTTTCTCCTGGGACGAAACATGGGCACTGGATCGGAAACGCACGTCACGGAGAGGGTGCTGGTCGAGCGGCGGACCGCGGACCGCTGCTTGAGCCGCAGCAGCGCCTGCGCCTTTGCGGCGCCGCCGCCGCCCCATGGCCGCCCGCCCGCCGAGCTGCCAGTGCTGGGCGCCGTCTGCGGCCGCTCCAGGGCCTCCGCCTCCGCCGCCGCGGGTTGGCCGGCGGCCGCGACGCCGCCTGCGCCGGGCTGCGCTGCGCTCGCAACCACAAACGCCTTCTGCCGCGCTGCGAGCGCCGGCAGCGCAGCGGCAGGCGCTGTGGTTGGGCGCGGTGGCGGCGCCGCTGCTTGGGGCATGGCCTCTGCGACGCCGCCGTCTGCCGACGGGTCTGCTGAGGACGACGGCGATGACCGGGCATCCTCGTAAACATCGGGACTCACCGGCGTGCCGGCATGAAAGGGCTGGCCGGAGGTGCTGCTTTCACGTGGCGTTGCGAATGCTGACACGCCCGCGCCGCTGCTGCGCCTGCCGGCGTCGCCCGCTGCGCTGGCGCCGCGAGCTGCCGGCTCTGCTGGCTCGTCTGACCGCTGCGCCGCTGAGCTGGCGGCGTCTGCGTCTGTGCCCGTGCCCTCGTCGCTCGCTACAGCTGCTTCCGGCTCGGGGCGCTGGCTGTCGGGGCTCAGCACAGGTCGCTGGCTGTCAGGGCTGGGCGGATCCACCATCTCCCAGGCTTCTGCAGCTGCGCATGAAACAAGGCTTGTTCGGACACATGACTTCATCAATCTCAGTCGAGGAGGCCCGGCAGCAAGGCGTTTGACAGCTGGCAGCCCATGGACACGCAATCTGCAAAGCAGTGCACGGCAATCCAGCTGCGGTGGCGCCGCCAGAATACACACTCAAATGCCGTTTCAGGCGATGCCATGTTACTGAGGGCGTCTCGTCAGGACATGAAGCAACTTGCCTGGGCGCTGGTCAGCAGGGTGCTGCTGCTGCTGCTGCTGCAGAGGCTCGCCGCCATCCAGAGGCAGGCCTGGCTCGGGCGCCGCTTCTGCCTGCTGCGGCATCAGCTGCTCGCCGCCGCCGCGGCTGCCGCGCCGCCCAAACGACCAGCGCCGGCGCCCAGACTGCTGCGTCGGCTGCGACGGCGCATCGTCCGTCCATCGCCGGTGGCTGTCGGCGGACGATCCTGATGACGGCGCAAAGGGCGAGGCGGCATCGCCGCCGGAGGCTGTCGGCGTGGAGCTCGTCGACGCCCGACCACCAAACAGCCAGCGGCGGGACGTGCCGCTGCTGCCGCTGGAGGTGGACGTCGGGCTGTGCTTGTCGCAGCCACCGCCGCTGCCACCCAGGAACTTGGGCAGCGATACTGACCGAATGCCGCTGCCGCCGCCGGGCAGCATGACTGAGGAGCCGGCGGAGCAGGCGTCCGAGCTCGACGGGGAGCCAATGTTTGGTGCCGGAGTGCTGGTGTCGCTGAAAGCGTCGTCTGCAGGCGGGTTGCTGTGCTGCATCGTGCAAAGCACCAGCAGTGCTTTCCAAAATGCTGCAACTTCCGAGGCAAATGGGATGCGGAGGCAACCGAACGCGACCGATCTGAAGCAACGGCTCGGGAGCTTGTCAGCAACCAGGCCCTCGTGCCGCGACTGTTGCAGATGTCGAAGCGTCAGCTGCGCATCCGATGTTGGTCCTCACATCTCAGTTGTCGCAGATAAGGCAACTGGCAGACTGAGCAGCAAGCTGTCGCAGCTGGCAGGAACATTTCGCGCTCCAATGAACGAGTGTCCCCGCCGGGAATCCTGCAGCTCCCAAAAGCACCACCGAGATATACATTCACGATACAGCATTGCGGCTCATCCAATATCAATCCGCGCGAACAGCGCTGCCGTGCTCCGCTCGTTCCTCAAGACGCTGCCAAGTCGCATTTCGGTCACATCCGAGCTCACTCACACCGATTTGTGCATCGCTAGTGCCCCGGGGACATCAGCAGCGATACATGCCAATGCATTAGGATTCACAAACTCGAAACTGGCCCCTGAGCGGCGCATGCCAGTTTGACCACACATTTTCCAAGCCGCGCGAGGATGGCCATCGACCGCAGGCGCAACAAGCCCGTCCACGCTGTTGTCATCGGCGATGAGGCGAGAATAAAAATTGGAGTTGTGCACTGCGCCTTGCTCTCGCATCGCTAGCAGGTTTCGAGTGGCTGACATGCGCCCGCGGACGCGCAGGGCGTCGGCAAGACCAGCCTCATCACTGCCGCGGCCACAGAGTCCTTCCCGGACTCGCCGCCGCCAGTGCTGCCTCCCACGCGGCTGCAGGCGGAGGCCACGCCCGAGGGCGTCCCCATGGTCATCATGGACACCTGCAGCCGCGAGGAGGAGAAGACGTCGCTCGATGTGCGCACGCCGGCTCGTGTGCTCACATTGAGTGTGACTGTTGCATTCCATTGCAGCCTTGCAGCCATGTAACACGGCCTCCGCTGTCTGCCGAATCCAGCCTAGCCAATCCAACAATACGATAGGTTGTTCCCTCTCCGACCGGTGGGGGCGCGCCGAGCATCAGTGGGTGAAAGCAGGGCTGTCCTTCCGCAGGCTGCGTGCGCAACGGCGGACGTCATCCTGCTGCTCTTTGCGACAGACCGCGACGACGCGCTCGCGCGCGTCGGCAGCCACTGGCTGCCGGAGCTGCGCCGCATCGGCGCGAAAGCGCCCGTCATCCTGGTTGGCACCAAATCGGATCTGAAGTCCGCCGACCACAACCTGCAGCAGGCAAGCGAGAGTCACCTGTCATTCTTGCACGTGCAACAAGAAAAGTCATGCACGAATACAAGTCAGCCGGCCTGCACGGCATACGGTGGGATGGCTTGGGTGGTTGGCAAGGCGCCCGTAAGCTATGTGGTCACTGCACTAACATGTCAATCTCCAAGAAGCTGAGGCAGCGTCGCTGTGCGGCGTGCAGGCCGTGGTGCACGTCATGAGCAACTTCAAGGAGATCGAGACCTGCCTGGAGTGCTCGGCGAAGAACCTGGTCTTTGTCGGCGAGGTGCGGCCCTGTGGAACCTCCGTTGCCCGGACCTGTTCATACTTAGACATCCTGGACTGCCGATCTGCAGTATTCATACTGCGGGCATTCATATTGGGCTTGCTGCAAAGGTGCCGCACAGGCCATCGTCACGCTGACGTGTGGCCAGTTTACGCGACCAGACGACTCGGCGCTTGCATCGCCTCCAAGTGCATGTCTAGCCTGAGATGTTGTGACGGTTGCAAAACAGGTGTTCTACTACGCGCTCAAGGCGGTGGTGCACCCAACGGCGGCGCTGTTTGACGCCATGACGCAGACGCTCAAGCCGCTGTGCGTCAACGCCCTGCACCGCATCTTCATGATGTGCGACACAGACAAGGTGAGAAGGTCAATGCTGGGCCTTTCAGCCACGGTCGGTCCGAACGAGGCTTAGACCTCTTGCAGCTCCTAGGGGTTATTGAAGTGTGGGGCAGTAACAGCTCCTGTCGGAGTTGGGATCGCCAAGGTGCCGCGGATCAAGCCCGAACAAGCCCCGCAGTGATGGCTTGCCTGACTCCTTCCAGCACCAGCCGCCGCTGAGTCCATCTACACTATCTGAGGCTGTCTCCACCTCCTAACGACAGGACGAGGCGCTGGACGACGCGGAGCTGAATGCATTCCAGGTGCGGTGCTTCAATGCGCCGCTGCAGCCGGAGGAGCTGCTTGGCGTCAAGAAGGTCGTCCAGGACAAGATGCCCCAGGTGCGGCACGGTGGCGCCCTTTGCTGCGGTGGAATCAATCACTGTGGACCATTGCAGACACATTTGCGAGGTCGCTGCTGTCGCTGCCTTTTGCAAACTCGACGCCTCTGCCGCCTCACCGTGCTGCAGCGGAGAGGCATGGCTGTATTGTGCGCAGCCCTGCTTCCCCGAATTCTCCGACTCTAGTCCTGCAGGCCGTCAACAGACAGGCGCTGAAGCTATCGAAGCTCCCTAAATTTAGTGTCGATCTTGATCATCATGATCTGTTCGCATTACGTCTTGCAGGGCGTCAACGAGCGGGGGCTGACGCTGTCGGGCTTCCTGTTCCTGCACGCGCTGTTCATCGAGCGCGGGCGGCTGGAGACCACCTGGGCCGTGCTCCGCAAGTTCGGCTACAACGACGACCTGCGCATGGCCGACGAGCTGCTCGACGCTGTCTCCTTCGCGCACGCGCCCGACCAGGTGTCTGCCTGAGAATGTGCTTGCACAAGTGCCCCTGCCGCTGTTTGGCCACGATGCCGACCTGTGCATGGCCGACGTGCTGCTTGACGCCGTCAAGTTTGTGCACGCCGCCCATTAGGTGTGCGTGCACTCAAACCAACCGCACTCGTGTGATCCTCATTGCAGGTCTGCAGGTTTTGAGGCCCTTTGTCCGCACCTCAATCACAACCGGGTTCAGGTCTCAGGCAGAGAAGACCTGCTCAAACTGTCGTCTGGGGTGCTGAGGGCTGCTACAACCCAAACCCCTACCTCAAAGTCTAGAAACAGGGAAGCCTTAATATATTGCGTATTCAGACAAGCCGTAAGGGCTTGGGCGGGGCACCAGGGCCTAGTGACGCCCCTGTAAGAAGGACGGCACTGGAACCCTTCTAGCTGGAGCTTTCTTACAATTGAGCCTCGGGGCCCCTTGTAAGAAAGCTCCAGCCAAAAGGGTTCCAGTGACGTCCCTGTAGGAGAGCCGTCACGGCCACCTTTTATTTGACGCAAATTACAAAGCGCAAAGTCACTCCTTTTCTTGCAACAAATTGTGGCAGATTGCACTGCTTCTCAACGTGCAGGGCGCAGCAGCGTTGCACAGGGCGTCCAGGGCCTGGCCCGTTTAAATTGTCGAGGCGCAACTCCCCAGACGTACAAGTTGCAAGCCTGAGGGCTGCTTTCCCCGCCACCACAGGTGGTGGAGCTGACAGAGGCGGGGCGGGGCTTCCTGCAGCACGCCTTCCGGCGAAACGACCGCAACGGCGACGGCATGCTGTCGGCGTCCGAGCAGGAGGACATGTGGTCCACCGCCCCCAGCAGGTCAGCTGCCAATCTAGAGACCCAGGTTCTTATATTTGTAAGATTCACTCAACCTACTTGCAATTTTGAATGTCCATGCCTGCAGTTTGAAGTCGTCCACAAGAAACCCGCACGGGCCGTGTGTTTGACGCTCGCGAGCAGCCCTGCGAGCTCAGTTACTTTGACGACTCATTAATCGATGCAACGCGGCTCTTCCTGTGCAGCCCTTTCATTGGCGCCCCGTACGACTCGCTGCTGGTGGAGACGGGGCATGGCGGCATCACAACAGCGGGCTTCCAGGCGCGGTGGGCGCTGCTGACGGCGCAGCAGCCGCGCGGCGCGCTGGAGCACATCCTGTACCTGGGCTTTGAGGGCGACGGCGGGGAGCTGTTCCGCATCAGCCGCAGCCGGAGAGCGGAGCAGCGGGCCAAGGGCGACGCCCCCGCACGCAGCGTGTACCAGGTGCTTCAACATAACTTGAAATCAGCACATGAGTAACTTAATTGCATTGTAGATACGTGATACAATAGCAAAAGCAGCGTGCTGTTTCGGATCAGCTGTCGACTAGACGCCAGCTTGCATCCACTACAGGGGCTGGTCATCGGCGGGGCCGGCGTGGGCAAGACGACGCTGCTGGCGAGGCTAGCGGGCCAGGCGTCCGCTCCAGGGGGGCCCTCGTCCAGCAGCAGCCTGCCGTCGGGGGCTGTCACGGCCGCCGGCAGCGTCAGCGTCAAACGTGAGCGACCACACCCTCGCACCCGCTGTTCTCCCTTTCCACCTTGCAGCGGGCTGCGCGCACAGCACTGGCATTGGCTGTCCGCTGCCAGATTTGAGGCTGGACCGGCTCAGCGGCATTGACCCAGCAGTGCAGTCCTGGCGATTGCTCCTTGCAGCCTGCAGGTGCTGGAAGCTACAGTGCGACCGCTGATGTCTCTTCTCGTGCAGGTTCAGGGGCGGAGTCAGATGGCGAGATGACGCTGCTGCTGCGGGAGCTGAGCGAGGGCGGCTGCTCGGCGCTGCTGCAGGTGGGCTCACAAATAATCATCCTGCGTGCAGTATCCTACTCATTGCAGCTATCACGAAAGCTCGGATGAAAGGAAAAGCAATCGAAACGAAACGAAACGTATTGCAATGAGTTGAAACGCAACGACATGAAAAGGACTATGCTTGTTTCTCGCGCAGTCGCCCAGCTGCGGCGCGACGCTGGCGGGCACGGACGTGGCGGTCTTCATGTTCGACAGCACCAGCCTGGCCTCCTTCCGCACGGCGCACCAGCTGCTGCTGGCGGTCGCGCAGGCGGCCGGCGACGTGCTGCCCTGCGTCTTCCTGGCCGCCAAGGACGACCTGGGCATGTCGCAGGTGGCGTACACCCTAGGCCCTTGAGCTCCCTCTCGTTCTAGTGAGCGGCATGCCCGGCGTGTCGCAGGTGCCGCGACTTCGCGATTCCGCCGCCGTGCGCCGGACAATGACAGCTGCATGCCTGATGCAATGGACATGTGCGGCATGCCTGCAGAAATGCTCGGGGTAGCGGCCTGGTCTGTTATGGGGACTGAAAACAGTCACTCAGCTTTCGATGTTAACAGCAGGAGTTGGTGAATACATTTGAGAATCACAGTGCAGCGGCACGACCTTGCGGCCAGTGCAGGGTGCTGCAGGTGCTGATGGTGTCTCAAGCTGTGTTCAAGGGTTGCCTGTCTGGGATCCCAGGACCTGGTGGACCAGTGCCACGGCGCGTGAGCGGAGCTGCTGTCTGGCAGAGCTTGAAGGGTTTTGATGTTGTAATCTTCTACCTTTCAGGACGTTGTGGACCAGTGCGGCGGCGCGTGTGCGGAGCTGCAGCTGCGGCCGCCGGTGCCGGTGTCGCTGCGCGTGGGCGATCCCGCCCTTGTCTTTGCGCAGCTGGTGTCGGCGGCGCAGGAGGCCGAGCCCGACATCCCGCTCACGCCCTCCCTCAAGGTGCGGCCAAGGGTGCCCCTTGCCCCCAGAAAACCCTTGTTGCCGGCTATTGCGGGCAGGGCCAGTGTCTGCACTTGCTCGCTTGCGCCTCTCTCGCAGCCTAACTCAAGCACCACGGGCAAGCGGTCTTTGTGGGGAGCTGATACTTTGCCCTCCGTCATCCGCAATCTTGTCATGCACATGTCTGTGGGCTTTGCGGCAGCTGCAACCGTCTTGAACGACACGCGCTCACGCACCTGCACGCTACCTGGTGCAGGCTGCGCAGCAGCGCAGGAGAACGCTGCGGCGGGCGCTGTTCTACACGGCGACCGGCGCCGGCGCCACCGCGGCGGTGTACTTTGGCTACCGGTGGTACAGCACGCACTACAGCAGCAGCAGCAGCGGCGACGGCAGCGGCACTGCGGCAGCAGACACCCTGCCATCGCATGCAGCGCCGCGCGGCGCGCAGTGACATGAGGCACCATATGGGCGAGTCGCAGGTACCCAAGACCGCATGGCCTGATGGAGGAACAACTGGGTGTGCACCTGAGTACGATGTGCGCATGGCTGGAGAGTCGGGAGTAAGATGAGCGTGCGGACAATGAGAGTGAATCAATCTTACTCTGGACAGCCCATTTCTCGACGTCCTCCCGGTTTAAATATTGAAATCCAAGGGAAGTTGGAAGTCGAGCGCACCAGCAAGGGCGCTATCAAGGAGGGAGAAAGAATTGCTGCGCCGAAACTTCCCCCATTGGTCATGCCTTTACTAACAATCTTGTTCTTCATTTCCGTGTTGCTCGCCTCTTCCGTGAAGCAAGATCTCTGAGTAGAGTGCTTTGAAAATCGCTCGCTGCTGTCTCGGAGCTCGCTGACGTGGCGTCCTTGTAGGGGATCGAGCACCTGCACAGGAGCCTTTGTACGCTGTACTTCGATGACAGGCTGCCCCTGAGCATAGCAGCTGCTTGTCAAAGTCATGGATGCCAGTACCAGCGGTGGCTTGCCTTCTGTGGATTCTTTTCTGGGGCTGTCCCACCTGGACGATGGCACAGGAGACCCGTTTCCTCTTGATGCCAGCCAAGCACTCACCGATGAACCGTTCCTCAGCGCCCTGGTGGATGGCTGGCCGGAGCTGCAACACGAGCAGGTGCCCACTGCCATATGAGGAAGCAGTTTCAAGCAAATGCATTTCCGCGTCTGGTCGTGCGCACTGTCAGCAAACATGCTGCGACTTGCTAGAACTTCTCATTTCACGCTCTCATGTTCCATATTACAGGTAGCAGCCGCGGCAAGCAGGGCGCTGGAAGAGGCGCCGCTGCAGCAGGATGCGCTGTTTGCGCCAAGCTCGACGCCTACGATGAAGCAGCTGCAGCGTGAGCATGAGGAGCAGTACCGGTACCAGCAGCAACAGCAACAGGTGCCATGGCTGCTGCCTTCGTGGGTTCGCACAGATTTCCACCCCAAAGATCATCCATTACGTGTGTTTCATAGAATTACTCCGCCGCACGATGCAGCATTGCTGCGGTTTGTACTGCATACTTACTTGGTCCTGCTGCGTTGCGCACAGCTTCAGCTTCTACTCCCACCCGCCCTGCAGTTCGCCTGGGCGCAGCAGCAGTCACAGCCGCAGCCTACCAGCCTGGACTTGCATGGGCAGCCGTACCTGCCAATGGGCGGGTACCACCAGCAGCAGCAACAACAAGGCATGCCGCCGCAGCAGCAGCTGCCCTATGGCACCGCCGACGCGTACCACGCTGGACCGCTGCAGCCGCTGCCGCAATACATGCCGGTCGCGGCGGCGGACGACACGCCGCCAAACTTTCCGGGACTGCCGGACTTCGTCGGCGGCACTGGCGGCCTGGCCAACAGCATGAGCGGCAGCGTCGGCGGCGGCGTCCCTGGCTATGCGCCTAGCAGCGTGCCTGCCTACGGCACCAGCGGCAGCGACCCGGCCTACGGCGGCGTCGGCGGCGGCGGAAGCGACCCTGCGTACGGCGGTGGCGGTGGCGGCAGTGATCCAATGGGGGTGCCCAGCCGCGACCGGGTCTCGAGTGGCAGCTCTGGCAACGTGGACATAGGCGGCTCCGGCAGCTGGGGCAGCCACGGCGGCGCCGCCGCCATGGCCGGCAGTGGCGCCGCCGCGAGGCCGGGCTCCGCGGCCGTCGGCGCCACGCCCATGGCGGCCCGCGTCGGCAGCGGCGGTGCCGGCGGCATCGATGACACCGGATCGCCGGCCGCGCTGCATGTGGAGGACAAGATCGCCAAGATCAAGGAGAAGAACAGGTGGGCTGGCCAGTGGCGATGTGCGACCTCCAGGTGGGCGCCAACGGGTGATGAACGCAACGATGTACACGTCTTCCAGGCGACGGCCGTCTATGTGCTTGCGGGCCACACTGGGCACCTTGCTGCTGTGGCGTCAGGCACCAAATACTCTTCCTAGAATCTGAAAACGTGCCTTCCGCCGCCTCTGCTCAAGCGGGCGCAGCAGCGGTTCCGGGAGCGGCAGCATCCGCTGCTTGCAGTATCGCTGGAGCGGGCGCAGACGAGAGCTTCACCATTCCTGTGTCTCCATGGTAGTCTTGAAAAGTTATCAATTGGTCTTCCCGCGTACGCGCAGGCGGGCGCAGCAGCGGTTCCGGGAGCGGCAGCGCGCGCGGCTGGCGGAGTCGCAGGAGCGGGCGCAGGCGCTGCGCGCCTCCATTACGCAGCTGCGCATCGAGCACGAGCTGCTGCTCACACGCAACTGCATGCTGGAGAAGTTCAAGAGCGTGCGGCAGGCGGAGGAGCGGGAGGCGGACGTACTCGCGCAGCGCCGGCTGGAGGCGCCGGCCGGGGACGGCGATCAGCCCGCCGTTTCACAGGTAATTCGTTTCATGCAAGGTGGTTCTCCATGCACACTCATAAGGCCCGGATGTCCTGGCGCAGCGTCGGCTGGAGGCGCTGCCCGAAGACGGCGGTCAGACTGCCGCTTTAAAGGTAGACTGTTGTACTGCTTCCCCCTGCATGAGAGCGTGCACCTTCGTCAAGCCCTTTCCAAGCGGTGAAAGGCAAATATCCTGGCGCAGCGCCTGCTTGAGGCGCCGAGGAGGGACAGAGATCAGCCCACCGCCTCGCAGGTGAATGTGTAGCCTCACCCGCAAGCACCCTCGTAAGCTGTGAGCCCTGGCAGGATAGCGCCTGCGCGGCTTCTGATGGCCAGGGCCCAGCCGTGGCCGTGCCGTGCGTGCGAAGCTCTATGCGGCTGTTCTAAACTTCCAGAAACACGACGGGGTGGCCACGTGACGGTCGTTCGACGTCTGCGACAGGGCGACGCGGCGTCTGCCAGCGGCGTTGCGGCTGCGGCCGGCGGCGCGGTGCAGCAGGAGGGGATGGACTTCAGTCGTTTTTACCACCGATGTGGTGCCTCGGTATCCAAGGCTCCCTGTGTCCACGGCAGGGCGATGCGCCGTCTGCCAGCGAAGCAACCGCTGCCGGCGATGCAGCGGCGGGCGGCGGCGGCGCGGCGCAACAGGAGGGCATGGAGCTGGTTCAGTTGCAATGGGGTGTCCGATTTCACCCTTTTCTGTGTCCTCCTTTTCTTAGCAGGGCGACGCGGCGTCTGCCAGCGGCGCGGCGGCGGCCGGCGGCGCTGCGGCCGGCGGCGCGGCGGCGGCCGGCGGCGCTGCGGCCGGCGGCGGCGCGGCGGCCGGCGCCGCCGGCGAGGCGGCACAACAAGAGGGCATGGACGCGCCGCCGGTGGACGGAGCGGCGCTGGTGCTGACCATCCGCGACGAGCAGCACGTGACGCTCACCACGGAGCAGATCAAGAAGATGCCCTGGCAGCAGCACGCCAAGATCTGGAAGGTTCGCTTTCTGAAAAACCGGAACTTGATGTACCGCTTCTTCTGAAAGTCTCTGAGTCCGCACCTCTGGCAGCACGTGACGCCCCACCACGGAGCAGATCGGGAAGATGCCCTGGCAGCAGCACGCCAAGATGTGGATGGTGCGTGTGGGCATTTGACGGTGCCGCTCGCTTGCCACAATCGTAGTGCCTGCCTTGGGTACAAGCGCAGGCATCGTGCCTGCGGCTGTGCCTAATACATAAGTCAACTATGTCTCACAGGGTGGTCTGGTGGGCCTGTTCCAACATCATAACATGCGTGCTCTGTGCAGGAATACGTGTGCCGCCTGGCGGAGCTGCTGGTGGAGGCCAGGAGCGACCCGGCCACCGTCGCGGCCCAGCGCGCGGCAGTGCTGGTGCGGATTTTGCCTTGCTTTCGCATTTGTTTTTGAGGTCGTGCTGTATTTCCTGTTCGTTCGTTTGCGTTTGGAGGTTCAGCTCTGCGCTTGCAATATCGTTTCGCCAGGCGCACCCCAGCGCATGCACGCCTGCCCTGCCCGGGCTGCAGCATCATCAACGCAGCATGATGCACACACAAGCAGCGCACAGGCCCGGAGCACGAAACGAACTTGGCGTGCCGCAGGTGCGGGAGGCGGTCACGCTGTCGGCGACCATCAGCATCCACAACCCGCGGGGGTACCGCACCTGGCACTGCAACACCATGGAGGCAGGCGCCGCTGAGGCGGACCTCCCCACCCGCGACTTCTGGCACGCCATCATGGTGCGTTGTTTTGGAACAGGTTTGCTGCTGATTTCCTCTGACCTGTCTCTGCACACCTTTCCGCACATTCCCTTGTACCTCCCCGGCGCAACTTATGGCATGCCATCCTGGTGCAGCCTTGGCCTTTGGCATAGGGTGCTTCAGGGTGTTGGCGTTTTCGCAGGCACAATTAAGCACAATCATTCCATACACTGCCTCCACCTTCTCATTACAACATTCCTGCACTGTCCTGCACCGCGTCCTGTACTGCACCACGTTCCGCCACTAGTACAAACTGTTGGTAGGCACGCTCATCACTGCAACATTATTGACGCAAGGTGTCTGGGCGGACAATGCAAGGTGTCTGGGCTAAAAAGTCGACCAAAATTGGCAACACTCTTCACTACCTTCGTTATCACGCCTCACTTTCTCTGGCGGGCAGAGGGGAGCCTGAAGATGCCGGAGATGCGGGCGGGCAAGCAGCAGCTGCAGCGACTGTACTGCATGGCGAAAGTCTCACGCTTACCCGTCTGACATTTCACGTCACCCAACACAGAGGAGCCTCAAGATGCCAGAGCAGCAGCGGGCGGGCATGCGGCAGCTGCGGCGGCTGTACCTGGGGCGGCTGGGCGATGTGCTGCGCAAGCGGCAGGCCATTGCCGGCGCGATGCAGCCCGCCGGCTCCGCCTTTGACGGCGGCCGCGAGTCCATAAAGGAGTACCTCAAGGTGCGCTGATCTCAACACCAAAGCGTCGTGAAATGTTCGTCAATGGTAACTTTACTGTGGCGCGGCGCGATGCAGCCCGCTGCTCCGCCTTTGACAGCGGTCCATCGAGGAGTATCTGAAGGTTTGTACGGCAATGTTTCTGTCCTGAAAAATGGGCTTCCTTTGGTTTTCAACCATTGACAGCGGCCGCGAGTTCAACCAGCTTCGCAGTGCAGGGTCCACTCTGGGACGCCTTTCATTCTGAAGCCATTGGTGGTAGTAAGCTGGGTCTGATTTGCATTGCACTACATTGAACCGGGTCACTCTCAAAGACCCATCTGACGAGCAGGATTCTAGCTGCGCAGGTGGTGGACACCATGCAGCAGCTGCAGGCCGAAAATCAGATATCCAGCATCTCTCTTATGAGCCGCCCGCCAGAAACGACGTTTTATCACTTACGCATGTGCTTTACTGCGCAGGTGGTGGACATCACGGAGCAGCTGCAGGCCAACCTGGCAGAGGAGCACAAGCTGCTGCAGGTGTGCTCGCGGGTTTTTGCTGGGGTTTCGGGGGGTGTGAGCGGGTGCACCTCAAGACAGCGGCAGACAACGCTCGACCGCATGCAAGCATGAGCTCTGCAGCTTTGATGTGCCAGAAGAATTGCCATGCCAGAAAATTGCCATGGCTGCACCGACACGGCCGCGCATGGCCATGTGGGGATTGACTGATCGCCGCTGAGAGCGCCCTGTCAAGGTGCTGACCGGTGCGCCCGGATGTCTGCTGCAGATGTTCATGATCAACATCACCTTCCGCATCGGCCGCCCGCTGCAGGCCGCCAACGTCATCGTGCAGGTGCTACCCATCCGTAACCTGTCGATGTCCTCACAGAACTAAATCCACAGAAATCGCGAAGCTCTGCTCCGCGGTGTCTGCAGGCTCAGGCAACCTGATGGACCAGCCTAGTGACTGGCAGCGACACATGGCAGGTCTTTCAAGACGTCGCCTTTCCCGTCTCGCAGGCATATCCTTGGGCCCCGGACATGCTGGCCATCATCAATTGGTGCGCGCCTTGATTTTCGGATAATCGAATGTTCGGAAACTGCTTTTGGAGCTGGCGTGTTCAGCATGTGGACAGGGTTGCACTGTGATCGTTGGGGAAGCTGGGTTCGCTGACACACTGCGTTTTTGCGGACGCAGTCTTGCGGAGGAGGAGGGGGACCCTACAGCGGTGGAGCTGCTGTCCATGGGTGCGCTGTCTTTACCTGCCCCTGTGTGTGTCCACAATTGTCCAGTCGTTCACCTGCACCGACAGCAGGGCTGTCTTCAACTTGGCTGCGCTGACAGCAGGGTTGTGTTGTCGAACCCGCAGCCGGGCCGGGTCACACCTGTGGGCTCCACCTGTGTTGACCAGAAACCCAGGCATGCAATGTTCGCGTGATGCAGCACCCGCTGTGTTGCAGGCTACGAGGCGGCAGTGGGCCTGAAGTCTGGGAAGGAGGTGGCGACATTGGGATGAGCGGAAAACGGATTTGCTGAGAGCGTTGGCAAAACGGCCATCCGCATTTGCTGACGCCCCCACGTGCGGCCTGCGGAACAAGAGCCTGCGGAGAATTACTCGAAACGCTCTTCTCGATCAGGGCTGCCACGGCCGGCATGGCAGGCTCATAATCATCAGCATGTGTGAATTTCGATCGGCGCGTTGATGCCTCAAGGTCATGGGGACAAGTGATGCACATTTACACAACGTGCAATGTACTCGTACACTGAAATGGAAACGCTTGTGAGACTCGTCAGATAGTGCAAGTAGGTGTTGTCAACCCGCAACAACCTCGTGGAGATGCAAAACTCATCTCTGGAAGCGGCACAGCCACCTCACGATCATAAACGATACGTACATGAGCAGCACCCTCGGTTCTTCTTGTGGCCATACTATCATTGCTGATAGCAGACTTCCCGGCCAATCTTTTTCCAGCCGTGTCAATTCCTGTTGTGCGATATGTCGAACGTACAAGCTGCACCATCCAAAGGACAGGTGCATTTCGTTGAGCTGGCGGAAGCTCAGCCGCTCGACGAGGAAGCGCCGGCAGCAGCAACACCCCCACCTGCAGCAAAAGCAACATGGTAGCTGTTTTGGAGAGGTAGATGCTGCATCTCCTCATACAGTTGCACCAGCGAAATGCAGCAGGCCTTCAATTAAGGTGCTGTCTCGCCGGACATACAGTAGTGGATCCCTTCAATACACAGAAATCCTTGAAGTTGCACAGCGCACCAGAGGTAGCTGCTGCGGCAGCCGCGGCAGCGCCGGAAGCTGCAGACATTGACAGTACATGGCTGAGTTTCACGGATCTCTCCAGGCGCGCTGTCGAGGAGGCATTCAAGGGGCACAAGTCAATGCGCAGGTTGGACTGGAGGGGTCCTTTCCTGCCGGCGGAGGTGGGAAAGGCGGCGGAGGCGGCGGAGGGGGAGGGCTGAAGAACACGAACTGCTGGCCGGAAGCGGCGGCGGCGGCCGCCGCAGCCGCGGCGCCGCCCTGCAGCAGCTCCCGCCCCTTGACGGCGGCGCCCTGCATAGCAGCGCGCATGTCGCCAATGGAAGCGGTGAACTGTTAATTTCAAGGAGTCATGCTCACTAGACAGCTCTCATAATGCTGAGTGTGCGGCAGGGTGACTGTCGTCGGATAAGCACGACTCGCACCATGCGCACACCTGCTCATGCGCGCGCACGTCTCCTGCTTGCACCAACACATTACAAGGCGCACGCACCTGGTCGACGGACAGGGGCACGTCCTGCATCATCATCTTGCGGTTGCTTGCCACTGCAGCCTCTGCCCCTGCGTGCACGCAAGGTGCAAGTCAAACCCTAGCTCAGATGAGCGTACCTGAGTTCTGAAGTTGCCGCAACAGTTATAAGCAGGCTGTGAAGCGCTTTCGTAAGACCCCTTTCCCCCAGCTGGGGCACAATCACTCACAGGCAGCCGGGGGGCACGGCATGTATTCAGGAAAGGATTTCAGGTGAGGATTCACCGCCAACGGAGAAAATCGCGGCAGCTGCCATCAGCAGCAGCACCACCGTCGTCACCACTCCACGCGCCATAATGCTGGACGTCGGGATAGGGGGCAGGCGAAATTCACCGACAGGATTTTAAGTGCAAGCAAAGCCTGCTGCGGCTCGGGTTGATCTTCGACTTTTACTCCCTTCTGTCCCAGAACCAGAATGTACAACTGGCATCATGCACAGCATCATGGGCGATGTCGCGAGTGCCACGTGCAGCAGTTGAGACTAGATCTGGCAGCTGTTCCGACTTATGCTGCCACCAGCTGTGGACTGATGAAGCACTGCTGCCGCGCCGGGCTGAGACATGCTCGGCGAAAGCGTGACGACGAGGAACAATCTGAGAGACAGCGAGACCGCATTGCCGCATGTGCCGCATCTGCCGCCGCCGCCGCCGCACGGCACCATGCTGCGACTTGCACACTTGCAAACGCAGCAGATCATCAGCAGGCTTTACTTACTCGATGCGGCCTTGCAGGGCTTTACGAGGCTCAGGAACGTGTCGAACTACCGTGCACCTTCTGATGTGACACACATCTCTGCGTCCTACTCACTCATAACAACCAGGCGCATTGCAAGGCGGCCAGCTGCAGCAACTGAGCTACCATTGCATCATATCGACCTTCACTGCGTAATTAGCAACTCAATGCTCGTGCGCTCGTAATGTGGAATCCCACACTCAATAGACGACATGCGCTGGAAGCAGACGCCTCCATGTATGTGACCGGCAGCGGCGTCCTATAAGCTTCTCCAGCGAGTTCGCTGCATAGGAATTGACACTGCCTCGTGTGAATCATACATGTCGTCGTTCCTACACGGATCCGCACTCAGCGACGACCGGCAAACGCAGCCGCAGCAGCATTGCCGGCTGCGGCAGCTGCACCTCCCGCGCCTGTGGCGCATAGAACAAACAAGCATGTATGTTCAAGACCTGCAAGTGAAGGAGGAAAACTGTACCGTGACATTTGGGGACAGGCAGCAACGCAGCTCAGGCGACTTCAGCTGTGCCGGATGCACCCTGGTCCCAACAGTGTGCGCAGGAATAACGGCAGCAATTTTTTTTCTGACGGACCTGCGGCAGCGACTGCGGCGGCAGGTGGGGGCGGAGGCGGCGGCGGCGGGGACGCGAACACCACAGGCACGACCACGGGGACGACTACTGGCGGCGGCGGCGAAGGGAGGAGCGGTTGAATGACGACGGGCACAACTGCAGGACAGGGCAACATTGTAGAGCAGTTGCTGACCTTCACAGGGCAGTGTTCATAGCGACATGTGCAGCGCTGTGTGCTGTGGACAAAAGAGTGCCAAGTGAGTCAAAGAAGGAGAACCATCAGTAGCTTGCTGATACGAGTGCATATTTAAAATTCATGTTGACAGAGGCGGTAGCAGCGGCGCATCGGAAATGTGCTTGCCAGCAGGAGGGGGCGGTGGTGGCGGCGGGGGAGGCGGTGACGGCTGCAAAAGATGACGTTCACTGTCGTCACTTACGATCTAGTTTCTCAATTTTGCTGATTATTGGTGTTATTCGGGTGAGCACGCATGCCGCGCTCTATCAACACAACATTGGATGACCAACTCTCTTGCTCGTCCAAAGTCAGATACTTTGCTGCATGTCAGCTGCGTTAAGTGCAACAATCGCACGATTGTTCAGCGCCTGCAGTAAATCTGCAGGAACCCACCGATGGCCCGCCGGCGGCGCCTGACGCCGCTGCCGCCGCCGCAGCCTGCAGCATCTTCCTGCCGGACGTGGCATCTGCAGCGTGTAGAAAATCTGCATCATCGTCTCAGCTGTGGGTGCCAGTTGGCTGCAAGTGATGGTCGATACCACGTCTGCGAAGCAACTGCCTTTGGCACTCCATGGGTGTGTTATTTGCAGGGCGTGCAATGTCAGGCTGGAAGCTAAAATGACGGTGTAAGTAGCATGCAAATGGATGACACTCGCCACCAAGGCTCCTGCAGACTTACGTGCGCTGCCTGCCAGCAGCAGCAGAACCGCCAGCAGGACGGCCGTCATCCTGCTGGCCGACATCCTGCTGAGCCTTGGCGATTTGCGATGGCGGCAGCTGGCCAGCAGGGCGAGAAGGCGAGCGGGCAGACAGAGTGCAGGCCGAGGACAAGCCGTCGGGACGAAGAGCTTGGTGTACCAAGGCAGGGGCCAAAGCGGGTGACAGCTGGCTATCCAGCTGCAACTTCCGAGGATCTTTAGCAGCGGAATTTTCGGCGGGAATTGGTCGTATCATGGCCAGGTGTCAGGCTCAGAGGAGCAAGTACACCTGCTAAGAAATAGGCAGCAACCTTGCTTCCCACACAAATTTTTTGCTGCGTGACAGGGAGGAGGATATCACATCATGATCACCATAGATGCCAAAGCAGGCATAGGCCACGCAGCCGCTGGTAATGAGATTGAAGGTACGTACTGTATACAGATGTCCGCAATATTGTTACAAAATCCGCTTCAATACAGATAACCATTCTTCAATGGCCTAGTCAGTCCGGCATTCTGCTGAAACGTGCTGCATTAACTCACGGTGTATGAATTGGCGCTACATGTCAACGTCGTGCATCAAATGGGACCGATTGCTACTGCTTCTGGTTGGACGCTACACACGAGTAACCTACTCGGCTGAGCCTGCATGATATTGCTGTGCATTGCTCTGGGAAAACTGGAGCAGGGCGCTCCGTTGATACCCCTAATAGAGTGTCGTGTGAACATCAGCAGGATGACCTTCAGCGGCGGCCGCTCGAGGTGGCGGCACCGGCAGCGGAGGATCCACCACCTGGTGGAAAAAACATTACCAATGAGAGTCCGTACACAGATAGAGCATTGGCCCGAATGTGGCAGCAGGGACATTATGGCACTTGGTCTTTTTGAAAGTCTCGACGTGCATGGAGAAGCATGTTTGACGACAGGTGGTCACCCGAACTTGAGGTCGACGCGGCGGCAGCTGCAGCTGCGGAGCTCGCTGGTGGTGGCGGAGACGGCGGCGGCGGCGGGCTGGGCGGCGGCGGCGATGGCGAAGGAGGCGGCGGGCTCGGTGGCGGCGGGCTGGAGACGGGCGCGCTGCCAGAGGCAGCGGCTGCGGCTGCAGCGGCAGAGCTGGAGCCACCACCTGTTTACGCAGTAAGATGTCTCGTGAGAACGTACCCAAGAACGAAGGTACATGTGCCATTCGAATTCTGACTGACAAGCTGACAATCAACCACCACAGTGGCTTGCATCGAGACGATAAGAGTGATGTCTTCGTCCATGAACCAATACATTGCAAAAGTCTTCACGAAGCCAAGGATGCATAAAAACCAGCAACCAGATATCATCACGTCTGCCGCGCCGTGCCAGCGTACCAGCAAGATCAGGGAGATTGTACCGCACAAACCAGCCAAGGCCCATGCTGATGGTGAGAATGGCTCATCGCAAGGCAGCTCTGGAATGACAATGTTGCCAGACTCACCTCCGCCACCAGAGGCGGTCGCGCCAGACGCCGCAGCGCCTCCGCCGCCAGAACCGCCGCCAGAGGAGGTCGCACCAGACGCGGCAGCGCCTCCGCCGCCAGAGCCAGACGCAGCAGCGGCAGCGGCGGCAGCAGCGGCTGCACGCGTCGGAACATCTCACGTCCCAGCCAGAGGCGCAGCGATGTCATCGATGCACTAGTAGTGCAGCATCACTGCAGATGTGCAAAGACATGTGGAGATCTGAAGTTGTTGGCTGACGGAAGATTATGAGACCAACCTGATCCCGCAGGAGGCGGCGAAGGAGGAGGCGGCGAAGGAGAGGGAGGCGGAGGGCTTGGCGGCGGTGGCGAGCTCACCTGCGACCATCGTGCAGCAGAATCAAATCAGCTCAGCATCTGCCCAGGGTTCCAAGGCTCCGCCTCTCAGTCTGTTAGTCAGTCAATACCGAAGTTGTGAATAAGCGGCTGCCGTCGTGAGATGATTAGCTCAGCAAAGTTTGTAAGCCAGCACATGCACCAATGTGAATATGATGACTTGATGGAAGCTGCGCATGGATGGTTTCGACACAGGACACTCACCGCGGCGCCAGACGCCGCTGCCGCCGCAGCGGCCGCTGCTCCGCCGCCCTGCATGCCACAAGCACAGCCGGTTGGATAATGAATGTGGCCTGCGATCGCTGTCACCGTCGGCGGCTGGTGTTTCTTGTGCGATGGTGTTACAGGATTTGGTCGAATCCGAGGGAATCCTTGCTTAGATCTTGGGCACAGTCATGGATCCTATCCCACCTGCAGCAGCTTACGGCTGCTCGTCGTCGCCGCATCTGCGCGTGAGGAACCACGATGGCCGTCAGAAGAAGAGACTGCATGGTTTGGATCCTAGCTCTGCTGGCTATGCAGCTCCAAGGCACGGTATAGCGTTCGCCTAGACGATGACCCTGATAACCGTGTGCCAGCAATGCTGTTGTTCTTTGCGCACAAAAGCAACCTCGCTGTGCAGATGCAGTTACAGCCTTGTTGTTCTTGAAGATGGAAACTGGTTGTTTGCGTTGGCGGAAGCCGCCGACGGCACAGGCTTTCGCGGTGCACAGAGTAGCACGCACAAAGTGAAGGTGCTTACCGCCAGTCTGCAAAGCCGCGGCAGCTACCACGCACAGCGCCACGATTGCGAATGCCGCGCGCCCCATGCTGCCGCCTAGGTTGTGGGCTGTGGGCTTTCGCCTGGCTCGGCTCGCTTTCAACCGTGAAAATGCGCAGAATGGCTGTTCCGACGATGATCCTGGCTCTTATCGCATCCTCGTGATGCTTTCTTCGACTGGACACGTGTCAGGCCGATGATTGTCCCAGGATCAGCAACATGCCACCTGCATTTCCCCCCGGCTGCTACACATCGTATCACGCGATATGCTCCCAGCAAACGAAGGTGTCGGGTTCTTTGACGAGCTATTGAAACAGCGGCGGAGAAATCTGCGGCAGGCGCCAGCTGTCGGCTTGCTGAGGTGCGGCGGATAACCGTCGCCGCTTCGTTAATCTGGGCTTTCCCATCAGCAGCATTGCAGACGAACAAAGAAGCCCCTGGTCTGTTACTTCTCACTTGCGAGCTTGCGTCAACACGCCTCAGCCGTCCTGAAACATTCAAAAGTATGGCGGCAGCAGCGGCGCAAATCGGGTGGGTGCTCGTCCTGATAATGTCGGGCAGCATTCTTGAATGCTCGCCCGCCTGGGCCGCGATTGCGGCCTCGCCAAAGCACGGTGCAGCCGCGCTGACAGTGGCAGCTCCACAGCAGCGCGGCTGGGCAGCCTGCAAAACCGGCTGTAATGCGCTGGAGCGTGCACGTGCCGCAGTTCAGCTTGAAACCAGCAGCACCAGCGCAGCAGCAGGCCGCGGCGAAGGGCTGCCAGCTGTCACCAACCGCGGTGTTGAGGCTATCCCGTGTATCTGCGGCGCATCTGCTGGCACCAACGACAACCAGCTGGCAGAGACGGCCTTCTGTCGCCGGGAACGGAAGAAGTGTGCCAAGGAGTGTGGCGGCAAGGACCACATGTACTTCATGTGAGTTTTGATTGAACCTGCCCGCAGCGCGTCTTGTCAGCCTCCTCTGCACAAATAACCTCCGCAAGCAGCGAAGTTGCGCTCTGCCTCGCTTGCATATGCACGGATGCCTTGGCTTGAGAGGTGCCGAGGAGTGGTGTGTTGCGGCCTGCGGGTCTGGATGAACGTTTGCATCGTCACGGCGCAGGTGCGAGGACGTCGGCGGCGCGAGAGCCGTGTCTTGCGCCTGCGTCTCCGCCGCCGCCGGCGCTGCCAGCCTGGCGCACGCGGGCGCCTCCGGTCCCGTGTGCGGCACGCCGCAGGCGCTGCGCGAGCTCGGCTGCATCCTGGACTGGGGCGACACGGTGCCGGCCCGCCACCTCCTGCAGGCAGCGCCCACAACAAACCCCTTCGCCGCTGCGCCCGCCCCCGGCAGCAAGACGCCCACAGCCGCCCCCACGGCAGCCTCGTCCCCCGCACCAGCCGTCACAGCCGCGCCCACCAGCGCACCGGCGGCGGCGGCGGCTGCGCCGGCGCCGGAGCAGCGGCTGTTCACCCTGGCGCCCTCGGAGACCGCAACCGCCACCGCCGCACCCACACCATTGCCCACGCCGCCTCTGATTCCGGCGCCCACTCAGCCGACGGCCGACCCTCCGCCGACTGCCGGCCCGTCGCCTGTCACCAACACCTCGCCAGACGGCTCCACACAGACCTCCACCTCCGGCAACGGCCAGGCCGCTGCGCTGTCGCCGACCGGCAGCTCCGCCTCCGGCCCGCCGCTCGCCAGCGGGCAGCCCACCGTCGCTGAGGCTGCGGCCGTCAGCATGCCGGCGCCAACGGCGGCTCCCACGGCGGCCCCCGTGACCGTTGCCGCCACTCCAGCGCCTGCCGCGGCAGCGACCACGCCAGCGCCGGCGGTGTCGGGGCTTATCGTTCAAACTCCAGCCCCGACGCCGCCCCCTGCGCCCTCTGCAGCAGCGCCGCGCAGCACTGTGGCTGCGCTCTCTGCACTGGTGTGCTACAGTGTTTCTCACTGCGAAGCCTACCAGATCCACATCCTGCATCACCAGCAACAATCGGTGCTGCTGTGGTCTGGCGGTCAGCGATTCAGTGTCACCGAGAACATTGAATTGACGCCATGGTACAGTACAGCACATGGGTGATAAAGGACCTTCTCGTGTGCCTGCAGGTGCCGTGCATCGGAGCTGCAGCCATCTGGGTGTTCGTCTAGATGTCCGCACTACCTGCTGGAAGCATTTACGCTTAGCGGGTTGCCTGATGATGAAGCAAGAGTGAGCAGAGCACTCTACAGAGTTCAGCAGAGGCAGGGGCGGCATCAGCTGCTCTTCGTGGTAGCAAACTTCACATCCTGATATTGATGCACATGCGGCACGTAAAATTTTTGAGCCTGAACATACGCATTCTGAAAGAAAAAAAAACGGGCGTCATGCTGACACTCCTCGCCTCCTGGCGGCGGCAGCGGCGACGCCGCAGCCGCCGCCCCTGCCGCCGCCGGCAGTGCCGCCAAAGCCGCCAGCCCCATGATCTTGTATGGCGGTCGTGGCTTAGATTTGTTGCTTGATTTCACCTGTCTTCATGTTTGGCCCGTTGAATGACCCCGTATCTGCTCCCGAATCCTCCTCGTCACAGCTGCCGTAGCCTTCATCCCTAGTCTCAAAACGATGCGGACCGCGCCGGAGCGGTCGCCGTGCTCACTTGCACCAAGCCCGACCACTGTCACATTCGCCTGCCTGGACTCTGACTGTGAGTACAACTGCATGAAAAAGTGACCGCCCTGTGCATTGCATGCTGCAGAGCTGGCGCAGCGACACCCAGAGGTGCCACGCCTGACCGACAAGCAGCGTGAGGCTGTGCGCTACTTCAATGCGCTGGCTAAGGTGCGGCGCCACATCCTTCGCTGACACGATCTGCACCATGCAATCAGGCCTGAAGTACCCTGTCTGAAACACTGTATTCAGGCAGCAGGCAGCCCGGGAAGACAGCTGATCAGCATGGCAGTGCAGCTCAAGTTTGCAGACAGCCGGCAAGTGCGCGCTTCACTGAGATGCCCAAGTTGATTGACCTGCAGTCGGACGCGCTGCGTCTGGATTTCGTGCTGCAGCCGGGAGACATCCAACTGCTGCACAACCACCAGCAGCTGCACACCCGTGCGGTTTTTGCTCCCTGCATTTCCCGTCCCGTGCAATGACATACTGAGGTGGACACAGCGAGAAGCGCAGA
>JAABUW010000647.1_pt1 | contig 66122 bp, 69 predicted proteins | sample 5560081 | NCBI WGS metagenome assembly JAABUW01 (sample SAMN10711882, study PRJNA513363) | rock metagenome | isolation source: Antarctica rocks | place: Antarctica: Victoria Land, Knobhead sud | reverse complement strand
CGAAACTCTCGGTGACCTGGTGGCCAACGTGGATGTTGCTGCCGCATATACCGAGCGCGTCAGGTAACGCACGCCACCTCGTTCACGGTGCGCATTCTTGACGCACCGTGAAGTCGTTGCGCCGAATGCCTGCAACAGCCTCAACGAATCCAATGCGATGCACTCCTTTGCGATGCACTCCTTGGGGGCAATGTTTACACAGAGTGCGGCTGGCGCCAGCGTCCGTCACATTGGGCCTACGTTAGGCATCCCCCCCCGATAGCGCCACGGCACGGCCGCGACGCGCGCCGGTAGGAGTGAGCAAGCGTGGCGCGTCAATACCCCGCGTCCCTCCGCACGCGCTCGACCCACTCGGCCCACCAGCGCACACAGAACAGTTCGCCGGTCGGCCGATGCGCGACCTCGATCTCCCAATGGGGCGAACCCTCCGGTTGCGCCAGGCACACGACGCGATAGGTCTCCGGTTCCTGGTCGATGTCGCGGCGCAGCGCGCGTGCGTCATGCCAGCCCATACGCAACTCGTCGGGAAAATAGTCGGGTGATAGCTCCACGCTGTAGGCATCGACCCCGCCGACACACGATGATAGCCACCACCAGGTACTATTGCACGTCTCCATATGGGGGGATAAGGCAGCAGTCGGACCACGGCAGCGACCGTTGCTCGTGCTGGCGAGCGCGTGGGCCAACCAGCGATCCACACAGGGCACGCGCTGCGGCGCGCGGAGAAAAGACGGCGACGGGTACGGTTCGCTCACAATCGACCGCGATAACACACCCTTATTAACCTCGGCACCGCACAAATCGCATTTTCGCCTTGACAAACAGTGTGTGAGCGTTGTATGATTAGAGGGTGAGGAGCGGATGGCTCCCACCGACGACGAGCTAGTTAGAGGAGCGTCGGACATGACACAGGCGACCACCCCGGCAGACACCAAGCCCACCATTCGCAGGACCGGCCGGTACACCTTCGAGACCAAGAGCCGCACGCGGGCAGGCGTCACGCACACGCAAGACGTGTTGCACCTCAAGTGCTCGTGCGAGGCGGGCGAGAAGGGGATGCGCTGCTGGCATCTGGTGCTCGCGCTCCAGACCGAGCAGTGGTACCAACGGGCCGAGGAGCAATACAAGGCGCACAACAAGGCGCGGCGGCGGCAGTCCACGACGATCACGCGCCCCGCCGGCATGGCCGCGCTACAGGAAGCGTTCGGGGCCTAAATGAGACATGCGGGCGGGGGATAGAGGCCCCCGCCCGCAATAAGTAGCACGACGGAAGGACACCCACAGCAATGAACATCGCAACCGTTGCCACACCCATTGTACCCGCTCTCGATGCCAGCGACGACGTGACCATGCGCCTCACCTTTCGGCCCGGCGACCCCATCGGTTTGACCGAGGTGGTCATCGACCCGGAGCCGGCCGAGGCTGCCCGCGTGATGGACCTGCTGGACGCGGCGATTGCCCGCCTGACCTGCTACCGCGACGGCTACCGTCAGGCGACCGAGGAGGACGCGCGGCCGGTGCGGCTGCCCGCCCCCTGGTACGGCTGGGGCCGCTAAGGAGCCGTTAAAGATTAACTTCCCGTTTTGTCCGTCGCATCCAGGCGTCTGAGGAGGCGCAGTGGCGGGAAGTTATTTCTTAACGAGTCCTAAGACCGTTCGCCGTGGGCCGGCGGCGCTCGCCGGCCCCCCACGCTAGGACACCTCGCCACGATTACCTTGACACATACGGGCTATGGACGGTGAGACGAAAAGCGGTCGCCTGACGCGCCAACCCGGCCGTCTGTACGCGTGGAAGTGCGGCATTGCAGGCCGGTCACGCCGCGAAATCGTCTCATGGCCCACTGCAAACATGTGTCAAGGTAATCGTGGCGGAGTGTCCACGCTAGCACGAGAGAGGGACACCATCATGACCACGGAGACCACGGCCAACCCGACCACGGCCAACCTCGCCAAGATCGACGAGTGGATGCAGCGCCTCGCGGACGAGACCGACCAGGCCGCGCAGAGTACCGAACTGACCCGCTACCTCGCCACCCTGAGCCGCTTCTACACCTACAGCGCGCACAATTGCGCCCTGATCGCCATGCAGCGCCCCGACGCGCGCCGCGTGGCTGGGTACCGCGCCTGGCAGGCGGTCGGTCGGCAGGTCAAGAAGGGTGCGAAAGGCATCGCTATTCTCTGCCCGGCTCCGATCAAGGCCAAGACCGAAACGGGCGACGACACCGTGATCGCGCTCCGGTTCAGGACCGGCTACGTGTTCGACGTGGCCGACACCGAGGGCGCGGACCTGCCCGAGGTGACCATCCACGCCGTCGAGGGCGACCGCTACGACGCCCTGCTACGCCAACTCGTCGAGATCGCCGAGCGCGGGGGGCTCTCCGTAAAGTTCAAGCATCGCCTCGTCGACGACGCGAACGGGATCAGCTATGGCGACGGGCGCATCGACCTAAGCGCGAACCGTGCGCCCGGCAACATGTGCAAGACGCTCATCCACGAGATCGCGCACGAGCGGATGCACGGCGTCGAGGAGCGGGTGACATGCACGATCCAACAGAAGGAGTGCCAGGCCGAGGCCGTGGCGTATGGTGTGTGCCAGGCGCTGAACGTCCCTTGCCCGAACTCGCCCACCTACCTTGCCCTGTATCGGGTCTCGCGCGAGGTGCTGGCGTCCAACCTCGACGCCATCAGGCACGGTATCGCGGCCATCATGGGCGAGATCGCGCCCCTCATTGCGGCGACCGCGACTGAGGCGGCATAGGGACGGCAGCGCAGAGGGCCAGCCCTCGGACACAGGACGCTGGCCCTCTCCATAGTGGATAAGAAGGAGGAACAACCAATGGCCCGGACAGCGACCGCAAAGACAGCGCCCACCATCATGGACACCGCCACGACGGATATGACCGCCACGACCGCGCCGGCCCCCGCCGCCGCACTGACCGAGTTGCGCGAGATCGCCGTGGCCGCTATCGCCACCGATGGGAGCAACCCGCGCACTCTGTTCGACCTGGACGGCGAGGCCGGCATCCGCGAGCTGGCCGCGTCGATTACGGCACATGGCCTCGTGCAGCCGATCACCGTGCGGGCGAACGGCGACGTGGGAGAGGGCGCGCGCCCCTACCTGCTCGTGGCCGGTAAGCGCCGCTTACGCGCCACCAGGGACGTGCTCAAACGCCCTACCATCGCGGCCATCGTACGCCATGATCTGACCGAGGACACAGCGCTAGAGGCGACTGTGCTGGAAAACCTCCAGCGGCGCGACCTGCACCCGCTGGAGGAGGCGCGCGGCCTGGCGCGGTTGCGCGCCCGCCCCGGCTACACGGTCGAGCAGATCGCCAAGAAACTGGGGCGCGGCAAGGAATGGGTCAAGGACCGCTTGAAGCTGTGCGACCTCCCGGCGATGGCGCAGGACCTCTATCTGCGCGACACGGCCGGCCGGCTCACCCTGACCAAGATGCTCAAGCTGCACGAGTACACCCACGGCAATAAGGACAACACGGGTTTCCCGCGCCTGATCGAGGCGATGGCCGAGGACATCGCCAAGGGGGTCAACAGCGACGCGCACCCGAGCACCACGGCGAGCCTGCACGCGGGGCTCGTCAAGCGCCTGATGCACTGGCACAACGACCAGGGCGGTAAGTACGGCGGCAACTACTTCGACACCTACACCGTGTGCCGCCATTGTCCCTTCGCGGCCTACCGCTCCCCTTACGGCGGTGATTACGAGGGCTTCTGTCTGATGCCCGACCACTACGCCGAGTTACACGCCAAGGGCAAGGCCAAGTGGGAGGAGGCCGAGGCCGCGCGCCAGCAGGACGCGTCCGCCGTCCTGTCCGGCGCCGCCCCCAGCGGCAGCGGCGGCTACACCCGCCCTGTTGAGAAAACGGCGGCGCAGAAGGGCCAGGAAACCAGGGCGCGGCGTCTAGCACAGAAACAGGACTACACCCCCAACCTGCTCGCGGTGCGCCGCGCCGTGGACCTGATCGCCACCGTCGAGGCCCACGACCTGGCGGTACTGGCCGCGTATACCCTCTCCAATGTGAGCCTGAGTAAGGAGGAGTGGGGTGAGATCGCGCGGCGGCAGGGTGTGGACGTGGCCACGCTCATGCGCGTGGGGGGGAGCACGCGCCCCAGCGCGGACCACATCAAAGGGCTGCGCATGCTCGACCCGCTCGGCCTCGTCAAGGCGACGGTGGAGGCGCTACTGATCCGCCAGGCCCAGGCCGCGCGCGACTACGAGCCCGACAACTACCACAGTGCCGGTCCCGATCCGGTGTTCAAGCTCTACACCGGCGACCAGACCAGCGCCACCGTGCCGCCCGCCCCCCTGCCCGCGACATTCGCCCCTGGCGGCGTCGGCGGGATCGCGGCCGATCCAGCGACGGGCGACGACGAGACCACCGAGGAGGACCCCGCCGCCGCCGCGTCTATGGACCAAGACGCCGCGACTGAGGAGGAGTACATAACCGAGGATGACGCCACAGAGGATACCCCGTCGTCGGGGACCGACGACGACGCCTAGCGGGGCTGACGCGGGGGCCGGTCTAATGCCGGTCCCCGCATCGCCGCGCCCGTGTGGGACGGACCTCCCCTCCGGCCCACCCTATGCGTTACGATAGAGGGCAGGAAGGGGGGGCTGCGTGTTTGACAGCGAGGGACGGCCGTTGTATACGACGGCTCAAGCGGCGGAGATGCTGGGCGTCTCGCTTAATACGATCCAAGACGCCATCCGGCGGGGCGTCATGGCCTGCGAACGGATTAACCCACGCCTGAACATGGTCACGTTAGAGGCCATCGAGACGTACCGGCGCGAGCGGTTGGGCCAGCGCGGCGGCTACCGCCCCGGCGCGGGACGCCGACCGACGCACGAGCCGGATGCGACAAGAGGAGAGGAGGGGCAGGGTGCGGAATGACCAGATACCCTCGTTCCGCTCATTCGATGGCCCGCTGACATTCAGGAGCGCGCGCGGCGGGGAGGGCCGCTGCTACCTCAGCGTGTACGAACGCAGGGGTAGCTTACCCGTCGTGATAGCGTATGAGCTTGCGTCGAATCCGGGGCCGAGCGTGACGAACGCGGCGGCGTCGATCGCGACGCAGGTCTGGCGGCGTCTCCTCCCCGACGCCAAGGAGGGCATCATCTTCGTTGAAGCCTACAAGGACAACCAACGCCGTGGCGGTGAACCGGCCGAACGCTTCGCCGAGGTGACGTTCGACCTCGACGGCGACGCGCTGCACTCTCCGCGCTGGTGGCACAGGGAGCGGGCCGAGGTCGAGGCGCTGATCGGTGGTCCCATCAGTCTGCCCGTTGAGAGCAGCTATTAGCGCGTATGATGCACGGGTTACAGGTAAGGATATCAGGATGAGCCAGCCGATCATGGATTGGCGTCGGCCTTGGCCTTGGGGGAGCGCATGAGCGGGGCCATCCGCCTGCGGCCGGTCGTCCTGTGTAGCCAGTGCCTGCGTCGGGTGGTGCTCGACGCCGCTAACGTGCGCGCGGCGGTGGCGCCGGCGACGCGGGCCGGCTGGCGCAAGGACGGCCGCCGCTGGCTGTGCCCGCTGTGCGTGGCCGTACGCGACGGGACCGGCACGCCGCATCAGATGAGGGAGCGCGTCGCGGACGAGGTAGCCGCGATGGGCGACGACGACCTGGCACTGCTGCACGGCGCCGTCGTCGCCGAGATACGCCGGAGGAGCCGGCCATGATCGTGCACGGATAGGCCGAGCGGTGTGTGACGACGACCGCCTATCAGACCAACGAGAGGAGATCGCATGACCAACGGCGAACAGGCGCGGCTATTCCCCGATGCCGCGATCGACGACGAGTTGCTCCTCGTGGATGACGCGGACGCGCAGGGTGGCGACGACGCGGATGACGTGGCGCGCCTCGATGGGGTGGACCCCGCGCTGGACAGCACTGCGGTCAACGCGCTGTTGAGCACCGAGGACGATGAGGGGAGATAATGCCCGCCCTGGAGACCGCGCGTCTGACTGTCACGCCGTTCACGTCGGTACTGGCGAAGACCGCACTGACGGGCCGGGCGCACCTGGAGCACGCGCTGGGTGTGTGCGTGCCCGCCGACTGGTTGCGGGACGATGAGGAGATCCTGCCGCTGCTCGTGGACATGATGCAGGCCGACCCGGAGGGCGGGGCGTACGAGCGCTGGGGCTGGTGGCTGATCCTGCACCGAGCGGAGCGGACGCTCATCGGGGAGGTGAGCTTTCGGGAGTCGCTCGATGGGACGGGCACGGTGGAGATTGGTTACGGCGTGGTCCCCGCCTACCAGGGTCACGGCTATGCGACCGAGGCGGCCGGCGCGGTCCTGGACTGGGTGTTGCGGCAGCCGGGTGTCGCGCGGGTCGTCGCGTCCTGTCTGCGGGATAACCTGGCCTCGCGGCGGGTGCTAGAGAAGCTGGACATGCGGCAGGTCGGCACGGACGGGGCGCTGCTGGTCTGGGAGCGCCGGCGGCGTGACGCGCGATCATCGTTCCGCGCCTCGGTGCCCGCGCGTTGTCGTGGATAAGGGCGGGCGCGGGAGGCGTGGGCGTGGTATCGCTGTAGGGAGACGACCGTGCGGTGCGTGGTTGTCGTCAAGTGAGGGAAAGGAGGACAACACGATGATGGTATCGACGGCATCAACAGCGGGGACATCCCACAGACCCCGACCGATCCCCGTGGGACGACCGACGCGCGAGGAGCGGTACCAGGCACAACGGACGCGGGCCGCGCGCCTGGTCGCCGCCGGCCTCTGGCTGGCTGTCCCGGCCATCATCGCGCTCATCGTGGGCCTGGCCGTCCCGCGATTTGTGGGTGTTGTCCGGGTGGAGGCGCTCGGGGTCGGCGGTGCACTCCTGCTCGCCGCCGGCGCGCTGCTGCTGCGTGGCCGCGTCGAAATCGGGCGGGCACGGCAGGCGTATGTCGAGGGGCGCCGTCTCCATGCGGTGCGCGTGGATCGGAGTGGGGCATCATAGGGCCACACGGGCATTGCCCTGTGGGGGCAGCAAGCGACCACGGGGGCAGGCCTGCTGACAGACGAAGGAGGATGGCCGGCGACAGTCCTTACTTTTCCAAGCAGCCGGTGGTCGCGGGCGTGAGCCTGACAGGAGGTGGGACGTGACGCCGGACGGTCCTGACGCCCTCAAGGAGCTGCGGCCGACCCGCTGGCCGACGTGTACCACGACCCGATCACGGCGTCGTTCGTGGGCCACTACTTCACAGCGCTCGGTCCCGCCATCGGCCGCTACCGGGAGCCGGCCGACCAGGACCGTTTCGCGCGTGAGGAGGCGGCGCGGTTCCTGGCGCTGCTGGCGCAGGCCGAGCGCGAGCGGGCCGCGCGCCTGGAAGAGCCCTACCTGCGCCTTGTGCCGCCGTCCGACGACGACGACGAGCGATGAGAGAGGAAGGCGCCAGCCGCCAGCCGCGCTCCTGCGGCCTGTCCCTACCGCATCCACTTCCGGCCCGCCACGCTGAGTGTGTAGAGGGCGCCGTGGCCGAGACCGCGCCGATCGAGGAGCCCGCGCCCCACCAATTCCTCCAGGTCGGCCTGGACCGTCTCGCCGTCGAGGCCCAGCCCCAGGGCGCGGGCGACGTGATCGGCGGTGGCACCGTGGGGCTCCTCGGTCGTGAGCGCGGCCAGGATCTCGCCCGTCGTGGTGGATGCGCCGATCGGTGGGATGTGGCTGTCCATGGGGTCGCCCGCCTTTCTTTTCTTTATGGAAGGAGCCGTGGCGCGGGTATCCCCTCCGCAGCCTTGGCCCCCGTCGCGCCCCCCGACGAGCGGAACACGTCCGGCGCTGTGCGGGCGAGGTGGTGGATGCGCGCAATGGCCGCATTCAGCTCCGCAATGAGCGGTGGCGGCGCCCACCCATCGGTTAAGAAGGTGCGCGCCGCCGTCAGGTGGACCAGGAGCGTGAGATCATTGAGCGGAGTTGCTTGGGCCACCGTTTTGGCCCTGGTGAGTTGCTCCGTCGCGCGCCAGCCCAGTGACGAGGTGACGCGCCGTCCGTCGATGGTTGCCGTGACCAGGACGGTGACCTCCTCCAGGGCGGTCAGCAGGGTCATACGGCTGCGCACGCGGTGAAAGATGCCGGGGGTAACGGCGGTCACGGTCTCGGGGATCATGCGTGTCTCCTCTCGTGGGTTCATGACATGATGGCCGGCCCCCCCACGCAGTCCAGTCAGCCGACACCCCATTTATAGCACATTCGTACTACGTGAGCGCCGGGTCCTCCATCACGCGTCGGGCGAGGGAGCGGACGCTGGCGGACGCCAGCGGGCGGTGTGGCGGGTGCGGGACATCCGTGGAAAATCGGACAACTGTCCTGGTACAATGGGTGCGTTGCCGTATACTAGGGCCACATGGCCTCATTACTTGACCTCCCGACGTTCGTCGCGCGCTGGCAGCGGAGCCGACTGACGGAGCGTAGCGCCGCCCAGCAGCACTTCCTCGACCTCTGCGCCGTGCTCGGCGAGCCAACCCCGGCCGCAGCCGACCCCGATGGCACCTCCTACACCTTCGAGAAGGGCGCGCGCAAGACGGGCGGCGGGGGCGGCTGGGCCGACGTGTGGAAGCGCGGCTACTTCGGCTGGGAATACAAGGGCAAACACAAAGACCTCACCTCAGCCTATCAGCAGCTTCTCCAGTACCGCGAGGACCTACGTAATCCTCCGCTCCTCGTCGTCTGCGATCTCGACCGCTTTGAGGTGCATACCAACTTCACCGACACCGTGAAGCAGGTCTATGCCTTCGACCTGGCTGATCTCCAGTGCAACGTTCCGACGCCGACGTGCGCGCGGCCACCACTGGACGTGCTGCGCGCTGTCTTCGCGCAGCCGGACCTGCTGCGACCAACGCGCACGTCGGCCGGTGTCACCGAGGATGCAGCGCGTGCGTTCGCTACGCTCGCTGAGAGCCTGCGCCAGCGCGGCGAGGACCCCGAGGCCACCGCCCACTTCCTGATGCGCCTGCTCTTCTGCCTGTTCGCCGAGGACATCGGGCTCCTCCCCGCGCGCCTATTCACCACGCTCGTTGACCGCACGCGCACCCGGCCGGCTGACTTTGCCGCCCGTCTGGGTGCGCTGTTCACGGCCATGGCCACCGGCGGCTCTTTCGGAGCCGACGACATCGCGCACTTCAACGGCGGTTTGTTCGCCGACGCTGCGGTGCCCGCCCTCGCGGGCGACGACCTGGCCACCTTGGCGCGCGCGGCGGCCCTGGACTGGGCGAGCATCGAGCCGGCCATCTTCGGCACCCTCTTCGAGCGTAGCCTCGACCCCGCCAAACGGTCCCAGTTGGGTGCGCACTACACGAGCCGCGACGACATTCTGCTGATCGTCGAGCCTGTGCTGATGGTGCCCTTGCGCCGGCGCTGGGCTGTGGTGCAAGAGGGGGCGCAGGGCCTGATTGTTCGACGGGATGCAGTTAGTGGAGGGGCGCGGACACGGCACCAGCAGGCCCTCGAACGCCTGTTGCTCGCCTTCACTGACGAGATCGCCGCAGTGCGCGTGCTGGACCCCGCATGTGGGAGCGGCAATTTCTTGTACGTCGCGCTCAAGCGCCTGCTCGACCTCTGGAAGGAGGTTAGCCTGTTCGCGGCCGCCAGCGGCGTCGCCGGGCTGCTCCCCTACACGGTCGGACCACAGCAGCTCTACGGTGTCGAGCTTAATGTGTACGCGCACGAACTCGCCTCAGTGGTGGTCTGGATCGGCTACATCCAATGGCTGCACGACAACGGCTTCGGCATTCCGGAGGATCCTATCCTCAAGCCGCTGCACAACATCCAGCACATGGATGCCCTGCTCACACATGACGATGAGGGGCGGGCGACCGAACCGGTATGGCCCGAGGCTGACGTCGTGATCGGCAATCCACCCTTCCTCGGCGGTAAGCGGCTGCGCAGCGAGCTTGGGGACACTTACGTCGACACCCTCTTCGCCCTGTACCGCGGACGCGTGCCCCACGAGGCCGATCTCGTCTGCTACTTCTTTGAGCGCGCGCGTGCCCTCATCAACACGGGGCGCGAACGGCGCGCCGGCCTGCTAGCGACCCAAGGTATCCGCGGCGGCGCGAACCGCAAAGTACTGGAGCGCATCAAGGGAACGGGGGACATCTTCGTGGCATGGAGCGACCGTCCTTGGGTGCTCGACGGCGCGACGGTCCACGTCTCAATCGTCGGCTTCGACAACGGGACCGAGGAGGGGCGCGTGCTCGACGGAGCGCCAGTCACGACGATCAACCCGGACTTGTCCGGCCGAAGTGACCTGACGACGGCGCGTCGCCTGCCCGAAAACGCGGGTATCGCCTTCATGGGCGACACCAAAGGCGGCCCCTTCGACATCCCAGGCGACACGGCGCGGGTGATGTTGGCCGCGCCCGTCAACCCGAATGGGCGGTCGAACGGTGACGTCGTGCGCCCCTGGATCAACTCGCTCGACGTGACGCGACGCCCGCGCGACATGTGGATTGTTGACTTTGGCGTTTCGATGCCGGAGGCGGTGGCCGCGCTCTATGAGGCCCCGTATGAGCACGTTAGACGCCACGTCAAACCCATGCGCGAGGGGAACAAGCGGGCCTCGTATCGCGACCTGTGGTGGATACATGCCGAGCCGCGACCCGCAATGCGCGCGGCGTTGGTAGGCCTCTCGCGGTGCGTCACGACCCCCTCGGTGTCTAAGCACCGTATCTTCGCCTGGTTGCGCAGCGAGATCCTGCCCGACCACCAAGTCTTTGTCTTTGCCCGCGACGACGACTATTTCTTCGGCGTGCTGCACTCGCGGGTCCATGAGCTATGGGCGCGTGGCACCGGCACGCAGCTCCGGGAGGCCGAGAGCGGGTTCCGGTACACTCCCACTAGCACCTTCGATACGTTCCCTTTCCCGTGGGTGCCTGGCAAGGAGTTGGCCGACGATGCGCGCGTCGCCGCCATCGCCGACGCGGCGCGCAACCTCGTGGCACTGCGTGATCGCTGGCTCAACCCACCGGACGCGTCGGAGGCGACCTTACGGGAGCGGACGCTCACGAACCTCTACAACGAGCGCCCAACCTGGCTCGCCCTCGCGCATGACCGGCTCGACAGCGCAGTGCTCGACGCCTACGACTGGCCGCGCGACTTGGGCGACGAGGAGATCCTGGGGCGGCTCCTCGTGCTGAACCTAGAGCACGCAGGATGCGCTGACTTGAATACCGCGCCATAGGGAACATCGCCCATAGGACGGGATTGCTGGCGACAACATGATGACGAAGCGACTTTCCCCCAAGGCTATCCAGGCCCTCAAAGAAGCAGTAGCATCAATCTACTGGACGAAGAGAGATTTTCGTGGTTTTCTCACGCACTCCATTACAGACACACACATCCTCCACATAGACTGGACGCAGACCAAAAAAGATATCGCGGCGACGGTTGTCGACCAGTTGGCGGCCCGCCCAGATCAGCGGGATCTCCGCTCCTTGGTTGATGAAGTCAGCATGATGACCGACTTCTCGCACCTGGACGACGATGGGGCGGCGCGGGCGCGGAAGGCGGTCCAGGCCCTGCGCGACATCACGCGGACGCATGAGGACGCCTCGGCTGAGCAACAGCGCCGTGCGGCGAGACAACAGGCCGCCGAGCAGACAGCCCGCCAGCGGGAAGCGGAGGACGCCAAACGAGCCGCTCTTCGGGGCGCATTCATCGCCCTCATGGGTGCGCCCGATGCCCAGCAGCGCGGCTACCAGCTGGAAAGACTCCTGAACGACCTCTTCACACTCGCCAAGCTCGACCCCAAGGCGTCTTTCCGTTTGATAGGTGAGCAGATCGATGGTGCCTTCACGTTCGATGGGGATGACTACCTCCTGGAGGCCAAATGGGAGAAGCACTCGCTCCCGCCCGCGACCCTCGATGTGTTCGACGGCAAGATCAGGAGGAAGGCCGCGCACACGCGCGGCCTCCTCCTGGCAATTAATGGCTTCCAAGAGAGCGCGATCATGCTCCACTCGGGGCGCGCATCGGCGATGATCCTGATGGACGGGGCCGACCTAATGGCCGCCCTCGAGGAGCGCATCGCCCTGCCCGACCTCCTACGCCACAAGCGTCGCCACGCGGCCCACACCGGGCAGGTGTTCATAAGCGTCCGCGACATCCTCATCTGAGACACACGCCTCGCTCGACCACAGGCGCGCGTCCCGCGTGCCTGCGGTGGTGGAAAATCGGTGGAAAATCGGACAACACGGATTGTCCGCTGTGGTAGACTGCTCTCAGCAAAAAGGTTGGGGCACCCTCTACCATGATCCCGAGGGTCTATTTGTCGAGCCGATTTTGGAGGGCGTTCGTGTCGCCGAAGCTATCAAACGATCAGGTTCTCTTGAATTCACTGCTACAGCAACGTAGGGAGACAGTTGCTTCGGAAGAGAGCGAGAGCGACTTCTTCGAGTTGTTTGTCGCTGGCGAAATTCTAAAGGATTACGATCTGTCTTACGAGGAAATAGAGTCTGGCGCGGTAGGTCGTGGCAATGACGGCGGCATCGACTCTATTTACTGCTTTGTCAACGGTGAGGTTATTACCGACGACACGGACCCCGATGACTTTAAGCGAGATATTACTGTACGGTTGATCATTATTCAATCAAAAATTCACGCGGGATTTTCCGAGGAAATAATCCATAAGTTTATAGCCACTAGTCAAGATATTTTAAATCTGTCGTGCGACCTCGACGGTTTAGAAGGCGTGTACAACAATTCGTTGCTTCGAGTCGCACGCAACTTCCGCCGTGTCTACACGGCCTTGATATCGAGGCACCCAAAGCTCAACATTACTTACTATGCAGCGACAAAGGGGACGGAGGTCCACCCTAATACGGAAAGAAAAGTTGACGCTCTCAAGCAAGTGGTAGCGACTCTCTTTTCGCCATGTCAGTTCTCCTTCGAGTTCCTTGATGCGCGCAAGTTGCTGGATTTAGCTCAACAGTCCCCTAAAACATCCCTAAAGCTCCAATTGGCTGAAAATCCTATTTCAGCCGCAAATGAAGCGTTTCTTTGCCTTGTGCGTCTAAAGGATTTTTATTCCTTCATTACGGATTCGGCCGGGACCTTACGTCGCAACATCTTCGAGGCGAACGTCCGTGATTACCAAGGCTCTGCCGAGGTGAACGCCGCTATCAAGGCCACTCTAGATCAGCACACTGCTCCCGAGGATTTCTGGTGGCTGAACAATGGTATAACGATTGTCGCCTCAAGGACCAACCACGCTAGCAAAGCCTTGACAATTGAGGATGCCCAAATCGTCAACGGGCTTCAGACATCGACCGAGGTCTACGAGTATTTCCGCGATCACCCCGACGTAGCTGACGATCGCAACATCCTCGTGCGTGTCATTGCCCCTGACGACGACACAAGTCGCGACAAGATCATTAGAGCTACAAATAGTCAAACGTCTATACCGGTCGCGTCCCTTCGCGCAACGGATAAGATTCAACGAGACATCGAGGAGTATTTTGCCTCGAAGGGGTTCTACTACGATCGCCGCAAGAGCTATTACAAAAATGCTGGGCGTCCAAAAGATAAGATCATCAGTATCCCCTATTTGGCGCAAGCTGTGATGGCCATAATCTTGCAAGAGCCTAATAACTCCCGCGCCCGCCCGTCTTCCCTTTTGAAGGAAGAGAGGGACTATAATCGCGTCTTTGACGTCGACTATCCGCTGGAGGCTTTCTTTCGATGCGCTGCATTCATGAAAAGAATTGACGATTTTATGCGGTCAAGCTCAGCCGGATTTGCCGCGGAAGAAAGAAGCAACGTTAAATTTCACTTAGCGATGTTCGCGAGTGCTATGGCAGTCGGCAAAGTGCGGCTGAAGGCAGCGGATTTGCAGGACGATGCGCTCGAAGGCGTAGAGTTGGATGTCCTGCTAGCTTCTCTGACTAGCGTATGGAGTGTCTTTGAGGCGCTGAAAGAGGAGCAAGGTGTTCCTTCTGACCGGATTGCGAAAGGTCCGGCATTTGTCGACGCTTTGAAGCGGCGTATCGCGCAGGATGTAGCGCGGAAGGGCGATGTTCGTAAGCGTGTCGTCGAATTGTAGCAACGTATGAACAGCGTAAGCACTAGCCTCGTTCCCTACCTCGCCAGCGATGTAGTGCGACGGGCCGAGGCATGGAAAGGGCTCCCGCCCGACGAGCGCCGGCGTCGCGCGGTGGAGGCCTGCGTGGCGCACGACGCGGCTGCGCTCTGGCTCCTGACCGAGGTGTGGACGACGCTGCATGGCCGCGCCGGCGCGCTCGTGTCTCCCCATACGCGCAAGAACTACCGCCATGGCGTCGAGACCCTTGTGGCAACGTGGGGGCAGGAGAACTTGCTGCGCCCCGCGCGCGACGCCGCGGTCCTCTGGCTGCGCCAGCTTGAAGCGGGCGGCCTCAAGCCGGCCACGGTGCAGATCCGCCTCGCCGCCGCGCGCGCCCTCTATGGGGCGCTACGCTGGGCCGGGGCCACCGACGTCGACCCCTTCGACGGGGTGCGCGTGGCGAAGGACCCGACGCCAGCCTGGGAGAAGCGCGCCCCCTACAGCGCGGCCGAGTTCGACGCCCTGCTCGCCGTCGCCACGGGCGAGGATCGCGCGCTGGTGCTCCTAGCCGGGCACGGCGGCCTGCGGGTGAGCGAGTGCCTGGCCCTGGCATGGGCGGACGTAGAGTTGCCGCAACGCCGGCTCGTCGTCGCCAAGGGCAAGGGCGGCAAACGGCGCACGGTGCCGCTCTCGGGGACGCTGCTCGCGGCCTTGCGGGCGATCCGGCCCCCCGACGATCGCGGCTACGTGCTGCCCTATCGCTCCGATTTCCCCGCGCGCGAGCGGATCAAGCGCTTGGCCGCAGCCGCCCAACTCCCCGACACCGAGGAGGCGGGCATCCCCTATCGGGGCATCCACGCGCTGCGTCACACCTGCGGCACGCGCCTGGTGCGCGAGACCGGCAACCTGGAGATGGCCGCGCGTCACCTGGGCCACAGTTCCATCGAGACCACCCGTGTCTACGCCAAGTGGAGCGACGAGGGCCTGAATAGCACTGTCGGGGGGTGGTGAGGCGTGAGCGATGAAACAACCGCCCTCTCCCGTCCCGATGACGCCTACGACGCGCTGTTAGCCGATCTGCGCGCCATCATCGCGTCCGGGCGTGGCCGCGCGGCCGCAGCCGTCAACGCGGAAATCGTCGCGACCTATTGGAAGATTGGCGAGCGTCTGGTGCATGAGGAGCAGGGCGGCTTAGAACGCGCGGCCTATGGAGAACAGGTGCTCGCGCGCGTGGGGCGTACTCTGGGCGGGGAGTTCGGGCGCGGCTTCGCCGAGCGGAGCTTGCGCGCCATGCGCCAGTTCTACCAGGCGTACCCAATTCGGTCCGCAGTGCGGGCCGAATTGACCTGGACGCACTACCGGACCCTGATGCGCCTATCCGACGACCGGCGCGCGTTCTATGAGCGCCTGGCAATCACCGGACGGTGGAGTTCGCGCGAGTTGGAGAAGCAAATCAACTCGATGCTCTACGAGCGCGTCGGCCTCTCTCGTGGCCCCGAGGAACTGGCCGCTTCCCTCCCCCACCCCAATCGGCCGGTCGCCCCCTCCGAGTACGGTGAGGCCTTCCGCGACCCCTACGTTTTGGATTTCCTCGGACTCGACGGCGCCTTCTCCGAGCGCGATTTGGAAGCGGCGCTCGTTTCCCACATCGAACACTTCCTGCTCGCCTTGGGCCACGGCTTCTGTTTCGTTGGCCGGCAGCAGCGCCTCCCCATCGGCGACAAGGATTATTATGTCGATCTCGTCTTCTACCACCGCTTCTTGCGGGCGCCGGTCCTGCTCGACCTGAAGATCGGCGAGTTGGAGCCGGCCGACATCGCGCAGATGCAGCTCTATCTGGCCTGGACGCGCCAGCACGACCACGCCGAGGGCGAGGCCGACCCCATCGGCCTGATCCTGTGCGGCTCGAAGGACAGCGCCGTGATCGAGCTGCTGCTGGCCGACCCGGACTCCAGCCCCGACAAGCGCATCAAGGTGGCGCAGTATCTCCTCCCCGACAGCCAGGATGCCTTGAGGGCGGGCCTGGCGCGCATCGGGGCGGCCTACGACGCGGCGCGCGGAGGTGGGGCGCGTGACACGGGCGGCACGCGCGACGACGTCGCTGCCGCAGACGACGATCCGGACCGCGCGCGGTAGGCGGCCGACGATGCGACGCCTGGGACGCCTGAGCCGGACCCTGCCCCCCGCCGCCGCGCACTTCCGCGCCTACGTCCGGCTGCGCAGCGTCGACCCCGCGCGCGACCGCGACCGCAGCTACACGCTCACCTGGACCCCGGCCCTCTTCGAGGGCGGCGCACTGGTACGCTGCTGGGGCCGCACCGGCGGCGCCGAGCACACCCGTAGCGACTACTACCCCGACCGCGCCGGCGCGCAGGCCCACGTCGAGGCGATCCTGCGCCGCCGCCTGCGCCACGGCTACCGCGTTATCACTTGGGAATAGCCAACAGAGCAAGCTGGTTGTCCGGCTGTCTGGACATCTAGCCGCTTAGTAGTTTAGACTGTTGTATGTCTGAACATTCCGACGCCCAGACTCTTAACTGTCCAAACGGTAGGTAATATATGACGACGCTCGCGATCATCAATCAGAAGGGTGGCAGCGCGAAAACGACGACGGTGGTCCACCTGGGCGCAGCCCTTGCTACCCTCGGGAAGCGTGTGCTCCTCGTCGATATGGACCCCCAAGGGCACCTCGCTGAAACGTTCAACATCTCCGCGCGCGCGCTCGACCGGGAAATGTCGACGGTGCTCATGCGCAAGGCTCCGCTGCGGGACGTCATCGTAACGGTTCGCCCGAACCTCGACCTGGCGCCCAGCAACATCCGGTTATCTTACAGCGAGCCCGACCTGCTGCGCAGCCACCGGCGCGAGGATCGCTTGAAAACTGCCTTGGCTACGGTGCAGGGCGACTACGATGTGGTCCTGATCGACTGCCCTCCCAACCTCGGCCTGCTCACGGTCAACGCCCTCTCGGCCGCCCGCTACGTGCTGATCCCCATGGCCGCCGACTTCTACAACATGCTCGGCGTGGGCCTGTTCCTCGAAACGCTCGACGAGATGCGCGCCGAACTCAACCCGGACCTCCAGGTGCTCGGCCTGCTCCCCACACGTTATGACAAAAGGACGGCCAACGCGGCCGAGATCCTGGAACGCACGCGCGCCGACCTGGCCGACGTCATCCCGATCTACGACATAGTGATCCCCGAGACCGTGCGTTTCCGCGAGGCCGCCGCGAAAGGACAGACCATCTACGAGTATGCGCCGGACTCGCCGGGCGCCGAGGCCTACACCCACGTCGCGCAGGAGGTCGCCGCTCATGTCTAGCCGTAAGACGCTCGACGGGCGCCCGTCTATCTTCCGTCGCTCCACGAACGAGATGACAGGTGAACCGAATGGTCAGGCGGCAGAGCATCCAGACGCTCAAGCGCTTGAACAGCCAGACAGCCAGGAGCTTGCCCGGCTAGATAACAAGGCGGCCAAGACGCAACGGATCAAGGCAACCTTTTACCTAGAGGCGGCGGATATCGTCGCCATTGACCGGATGCAGACCGATGAGTTCACACGCACCGGCAAGAAGCCCGAACGGTCACAACTCGTGAGCCGAGCGATTCAGGCGCTCGCTAAACAGCAGGACAGCTAAACACTTAGATGTTTGGATGGCTAGACTGTTAAATGTTTAAGTGTTTGACTGTCTAGATGGCTGGGCAGGAGGTCGTATGGACGATGGTATCCTGACGAGCGAGATGGAAGTCATGCTGCTCTACCAGCCAATCGTGGGCACAGTGTAAACTCGCTACGCTGGAGGCCACAGCCGAGGTCCTGGAACGGAACCAATTGCGGGGCTGGAGATGCCGCAACGCCGATCGGGCAACCTGGGGGTGCAGGCTGCGGCTAGGACCGCAGGTCGTTGACTAGGGCCGCATGGTGCAAGACCGCACAGAGTAGATTAGGGTACAGGAGTGGCGACAACTCGACATAAGCATCATGGAGTTCAGCCTCCACACTATTTCACACCTCGCCACTTATCACCCTTATGTTTCGGATATGCAACTGATTGTCGTTATGCGATAAAATACATTGCATGCCCCACCGTAAGTGCGGTAAGATGGGCAGCATGAGAGGTACTACTATGTCCTAAGCACCTCGTGCTAAATGCACGAAACCCGCTGGTGTGACCCAGCGGGTTATGACTAGTCTTAAAAACGTTCGGCTCTGGTGCGCAAAACTTCCAACCAAATAACCAGGGCCGCTAGATCGGGACCAGGAACCTTATCCAAGGGTTCCCGGCTCTCACAAGGAGGCTTTACGCTTCCAAGGAGTACCTATGAGCAATCATACGGGAACGGTGCGTGCGTGTCAAGATTACGCCCACGATCCCAGGCCCGAAAGTACACCATCACACTCACACTCGTCATCCGACAGCATCGACCGGCGCCTGGTCCAGCGCTACGGCGCGCTGCTGCTCACCGGTGGCTACACGGCGCTGCCGACGTACGCCTGGGTGTACTACGCGCGGTTGGGCGTCACGGAGGCCGAGATGGTGCTGATCGCGCAACTCTGCACGTACTGGTGGACGGCACGCGACCCGTACCCTGGCGAGGCGGCGCTGGCGACGCGCATGGGCAAGACGGTGCGCACGATCCAGGGCTACCTCCGGTCGTTGGAGGGGAAGGGGTTACTGCACATACATACTCGACTATCCACCAACGGTCGGCAATCTACGAACAGCTACGACCTACGCCCGTTCTTCACAGCCGTCGAAGGGCTCGCCCGGCTGGACGGTCTGCTCCCCGCCACCACCGCCGTTGACGACGCGACGCCGGCGACCTCCACCACCAACCGCGACCACCGGCCCCACGCGGCCCGCGACACCGAGGCGTGCATGGGGGGGACAGGTGCCTATAACGAGAACCCAGACCAGCACGCGGAACAGAAGCCGCTATGTGCAGAGAGGGAGCGCACGGGACCCGCACACACCGCGACGGACGGCGCGTCGGCTGGCCCGTGTAAGGGTGAAGAATCCGGCGGGGGGAGGGTGAAGAATCCTTCACCCCAAGTAAACCCAATCGAAATAGACTCTTTCGACCTCGATTCGATACCCCCTACCCCCGCTAAAGCAACATTGACGACGATCAGTGACGATGTCCGGCTAACGGGCGACGCGGACCTGGACGACCAGGCGCTCGCAGGGAAGATTGCCACCTTGAGCGACGAGTTGGGGGACGACGCGCCGCGTTCGAGTCTCGGCCGCGCCCGCAACCTGTGCCATGACGCCGGCATGTCCCTCGACCACTTCCTGCGGCTGCTCGACGAGGCGGCGGCCCGGACGCGCGACCGCCAGGCCAGCATCGTCAAGCGCCGGCGCGACGGTCAGGCCCCCAACGGCATGCCCTACCTGTTCGCCGTCCTGACCGACCTGCTGCACCCCGCGCCACCCCGGCACACCGACGTCGGCCCAGCCACAGATCGCCGGCGAACTGGCCCGTCAGGTCGGCGCCGACGCCAGCGCGATAACGGCCGCGGCGAGCCCGTCAGCTCCTATGTCGCGTGGTCCGACAGCCCCGCGCGCCTGCCCATCGCCGAGGAGCATCCGGTGTGGCACGCGGTGCTCGACGAGCTGGCCCAGGTGCTCACCGTCGAGAACTTCAACGCCTGGCTCGCCTCCACGCGCGCCCTCGACCAGGACGGCGAGGTGCTGCGCGTGACGGTCCCGGCAGCCTTCAACAAGACGTGGTTGGAGCAGAAGCTGCACGGCAAGGTGACGGGCGCATTGCATAAGATCGACTACGACGCCCTTGGCGCCGGGCGCGTGGAGCACGTCGAATACGTCATCGAGGTAGCCGCGTGATTGTCTGCTCACCGGCCTACTTCGACGACGATGGAGGACATAGCGGCGATCCGTGCCGAGGTTGCCCCTGTGGATGCCGGCCTCTCGGGTATCTTAAAGTTATTGTGTCCATGAACAGTCGTACTCGTACGAGGTATCGCCAAGGAGGGCAACCATGCCGGAGACAATCCAGATCGAGGGTATGTCGACAGGGGACGAGGTGGAGATGCTCCGCAGACAGGTTCTCATGTTCCAAGGGTATGCCTACGCCCTGGCCCAGCGGGCTGGTCTGTCGCCCGAGGAGGCTGGGTGCTTGTGGTTCGAGGCGCTTGGCGATCCCGCGCGCTCCGCGCGTCCACCCGCCGATCCTGCGGTCGTCGAACGCGTGGCGAAAGGGGTGGCGACGTTCTCTCTCGCGTTGCTGCCGACGACCCTTGAGTGCGACGGGGACACTTGGACGATCCGAAGCGTCCTGACCGATGCCACGGCGGACCTGGAGCGGTGGGGCGCGCCCTTGGTATTCTTCGTGCGCTGGTCGGCGATGGTCCAACGACGCGAAGGCGAGGCGTCCGGGGGTATCATCTGGGAGACATGGCAGGAGGGCGACAGCGTCTATCAACGGCTTAGCCTCAGCAGTTCTCTGCAGGAGGGCTTACCTGACTAGGCCTGGTGTTACGGAGCGCGACACCAGGGGCAAAGTAGCGACCTATGGAGCCGGGACAAAGGGCCGATTCCCTTGCTGGAAACGATACTTTGGCCTGTTTTGCGGCGCCGAGGTGCCTCGGCGAGGGTCTTTCACCGTGTTGGACGGCACGAAAGGAGCGCCTCCCGTCGAAGTCGCTACTTTTTGGCCGCTAGAGTCATGATCGTCTCCCTGCTTTAGGCGAAAAGACGCCTGTACTTTGCCCCTGGTGTCGCGTTCCGTAACACCAGGCCGACACGTTTGCGGTCCCAGCGGTCCACCCATACGCCGGCAAACAGGCCGACTAGCACGCTGGGGAGGGTCTGCGCGATGAAGATAGTCCCGGTGGCAAGCGCCGAGCCGGTGAGGTGGTACACAGCGGTCGGCAACGCGATCACGAGCATCCAGCGGCGGCCGGTCCCGCCCCTCCACCCGTGCGAGGGAGACGACGCGATCGGCGCGCAGGGAGATGTCCCGCCCGCGTGTGTCGTCGTGACAGGCACAGTACCAGCGCTCGTCTGCCAGGAATAGGCCGAACGGGAAAATGACCCGCTCCGACACGCCGGAGCGGGAGTCATACACGACGCGGAGATGCACCCCGTCGAGGGACGCCTGAAGGAGGGCGCCGAGGAGAGGTGCCGGAGCGCCGCGCGGACGCGCGATGACGGCCACATGGCGACGGACCCGCTCCACCTCGCGGGCGATGTCGAGCGGCAGGGTGGCGCGCAGCTTCGTGACGGCGGACAGGTTCTCGACGGCGAAGGGCGACGGGGCGTCGCGCAGGAACGCCTCGTACGACAGGAGGACCCCGAGCGCCTCGTCCATCGTCAGCGCCAATGGAGCCAGGCGCTGGTCGCGCGCGAGGCGATACCCGCCGCCCGGTCCGGGCGCGGCGATAAGCGGCACACCCACGTCGGACAGGGTGCGCAGGTCCCGCAACATCGTGCGGCGCGAGACCTCAAAGTGGTCCGCCAACTCCTGGGCGGTGACGCGCGGGGTGGTCCGCAGGCGGATCAGCAACTCCAGCAGTCGTGCAGCGCGCGCCATACCCTCTCCACCATGCCCATCCTTTCATCTTTTTGGACCAGGTTAGAACAGTGACGGCCTCTGTCACCATTATAGGATACGCTGACTGTGTGGCATCCCGCTGACAGGAACGGACCACCAAACCTCGTCACACCATGCGGGCTCTGCGCCATGCGCGGTGAAGCCTATTTTGGGCTTGAGCATCTATAGGATGCGGAAGGAACATATCGTGAACTTTGTCTCGATACGACTCATTACCAACAACGTTGACGGGCTTGTGCATTTCTATGAGCAGATCACCGGTCTGTCGCTCGTGCGGTCCACCGCAGATTTTGCTGAATTGACAACGCCGTCCTGTACGTTGGCGATCGCCAGTACGCGCACCATGGACGCGTTCGGGGCAGGAGCCGCCCACCCCGCTGATAACCACACCGTGATCATCGAGTTCCGCGTTGATGACGTCGACAAAGAGTATGAGAAACTGAAGACTCTGGTCAGCGACTTTGTGAAGGAGCCGACGACGCAGCCGTGGGGAAATCGCTCCCTGCTGTTTCGCGACCCCGATGGTAATCTGATCAACTTCTTCACGCCGGTCAGCCCGGACGCGATCAAGAAATTCGATCAATAAATACGGGGGTATCGCCATCAGCGGGACAGATGCGTACGGCAAGGCGATTTTTGCCAGAGAATACGCAAGATCAGGCAAACGCTAGCCTGAGACACGGCCATTCCCGCACGGAGCGAAACGTTCCATCCTGACGAATAGCTGGATTTCTCAGGCAATAAAAAGCTTAACGTACGATACGGGTCCAATGATAGTCGAACCCCCAACACCATGTTGCCCTGAACAGATTAGGCAAGATCAGTTGCCCTTCGCGTTGGGATTTGCATCTGCTGATAGGGAGTATCGTCTAAGCGTGCTCTCTTCAAATGGGAATGATCCTTGAGAACTAAATACGCTCCCATCGTTCCTAGTGAACCAGATTTGCAAATCTAGATCCCCACGCTTCATGAGGGGATATAAGGTTTGCTGGTTCAGCAAAGTGATAGCAACTACAGTATCTTGATGCGGTTTTACGTCGACTAGACCTTTGTGCAATACGCCAAGATCTGTGGGCGCTAGATCGTAGCTTTCAAAATAACGAGTGTTCGATGGCGTCCACAACCAAAGTTGACCCCTAGTAGCTACGAAAACATTGGTAGTACTGCTGTTTAGAATATGTGCTACCACGTTTGGAACCGCTTTCGGTGGGTTTGGCAGCAAAGTTGCAAGAGGTATGAAGTAAGTTGCGATTGCCCAAACCAGACCTGCAATGGCAAGTAGAAGTCCTAAAAATGATGCCTTGCTTGGCAAGGTCCATGACCGCCATTGTTTCTTAGAAGGCCAGAGCTTAAGCCGCGTTGGCAAAACAGGACTGATACGTCGCGTAAACCAATTCACAGATGCTTTCCTCCTCGTACTCGGAGAGCAAGAGCTTCCCCATCTCTAGTACCTCACTAATCAACAGACGAGCCGTGAATCTTTGCGTGGGTACAATGGACCTGACTCCAGTGATCTAGGAAATTATCCCACTTGCGGGGTGTCACTCGTCGCAGCTCGCCGGCGGTCGGCCACACTTGGAGCAGCAATGACGGCGTGTTGTCGCGCATGCCATCGCCCTCCGGTGCCCCCAGGACATAGGCGGGCAGGCCGCGCGCGACGATGGCCTCGTGCATCAGTCGCCCGTAGGCCAGAAGCGCCTCCTCGTCGCGCGCTTGGTCGCCGAAGATGAGCAGGAGCAGGTCCTGGCCGCAGCGGGCGCAGGCGTGGACCGTCGTCGCGACGCGCTGCGGCGCGCGGAACGGTAAGCAGTAGGTCTGTTTAAGGCGGCGTTCCTCGGCGAGGAGCTGATCGGCTATTTTTGCCCAACGCACCGAAAAGGTAAAAGTTCGCATAGAGAGCTTTTCTGGCCCACTTTGTCCCCTGCGGCGAGTCGGGCACGACGGCGGCAGCGGTGTGCGGAAAGTCTACTTCTCGCACACCGCAGCACGACCGTACTCCAGTCTCAAGCGGGGCCGGTGTTCTCCCCTTCGTCATGCACATACCGTTGCCAAAATCATCGTGCGGATAGCGTGCAGCGGCGCTGGCTTCTCGCGTGGCTGCGATCACGCAGGATGCGGGGCAAGATGCGCATCCGTGAGAAGCTTTTTACCTTTTCGGGGCGTGTCACTTTGATCGCTTTATGTCGGCGAACCTTCAGAATTACGTGTCGCGCTTCGCGCGGCGCCAGGCGCGCACCTCGGCGTTGGCCGTCGCGTCCGACTGTTCGGCGTAGCGTAAGGTCGTCTGCACGTTCTTGTGCCCTAGCCTCCTGCGGATCGTCGCTAGGCTGACGCCGCCGTTGACTAACTCGGTTGCATGGGAGTGGCGTAGCTGGTGCAACGTGCACGTCACGCCGGCGGCCGCGCAGTACCGTCCCCATCGCTCGTGGATCGACTGATAGCGCAAGAGATCACCGCGTCCATTCTTCGCGGCGCGGAAGAGGGGGCCATGGGTGTAGCGCATGCGCCGGAGGTAGGCGTGCAGGTCCCGGACCACGCCGCTGTCGTCGAGTAGGATTGTCCGGCGCTGCCCGCCCTTCCCGCGCACGCTCACATGCTCGTCATCACGGCTGAGATCGAGATCATCGACGTAGATACCGAGGGCCTCGCCTACCCGCAGCCCCGTCTCGAAGATGAGGTGGAAGAGCAGGCGGTCGCGCGGCTGCTTCGCCGGGATAGCGCGCAGGATCGCCTCGACCTGGACGCGCTTGAACCCGCGTGGCGTCGGTGGATCGAGGCGGACGCGCTCGACGCGCGCCATCGGGGTGGCGTCGACAAGCTCGTGCCGGTAGGCCCAGCCCAGGAAGCTGGCCAGGGCCGCCTGCTTGCGGGCGCGGGTGGCGGGACTCAGGTGAGCCAGCGTCCCAAAGAACGCGCGCAGGACATCTGCGGTGATGCCGTGCGTCGGCCCCTTGTAGAAGGATGCGAACCGCGCAAGGTCAGCAGCGTAGGCGCGCCGCGTCTGCGCCGAGCGGTTACTCTGCGCGAGGTCGGCCAAGAAATCGGCGATCATGGCCTCCAATGGGCGCTCGCGGGCGTTTGGGTACTCGATGATCAAGATATCCTCCTTTCCTGTGATAACGATAGCATGGTGAAGGCTTCAAGGGCTATTATCCATAGGTGTCACCGGGTCAACGACCGACGTTTTCCTGAAAGAACAATCATTCTCTTTGGATCATGCAAGCGATCGCGCCACCCCTATGCCCCTATGCTCACCGGTCTCGTCTGTCACAAACAACGTGCGCCTGCGTCTTAGTAAGTGTCCACCGCGATGGCGGTGACGATAGGGCGACAGAGACGGGGATGCTGAACGACGGGGCGAGAACACAGAGAGGACACAACGCGGTGTATGACACGGCCAGCGCGGCGCCGACGCCGGATGAGCCCATGCCGCCCGACGAGTTGACGCTCGTGCGCGCGGCCCAACGGGACCCGATCGCCTTCGACCCCTTGTATGAGCGCTACATTGACCGCGTCTACGCCTATCTACGCGCGCGTACGACGACGCTGGAAGACGCGGCCGACTTGACGCAGCAGGTCTTCATGCACGCGCTCGCGGCGCTCCCGCGCTACCGTGACGGATCGTTCGCGGCGTGGCTGTTCCGCATCGCGCGCAATGCGGCGGTCGACGCCCATCGCCGTCGGCGCGCCACGGTTCCATGGGACCTCCTCCCCGAGGCCCTCCATCCTTTAGCGGAGGACGACGCGGAGGCACTCCTGCTCGCACGCGAGGCGCGTGAGCGGGTGCGCTTCCTGGTGGCGGCCCTCCCCCCTGACAAACGCGAGCTACTTGCGCTGCGCTATGCCGCGCGCCTGAGCACCGCCGAGATCGCGGCCGTCATCGGCAAGTCCGAGGCGGCCACCCGCCAACAGTTGTCCCGCGTGCTGCACGCGTTACAGGAGCAGTACCATGATGCCTATCAATGATTTCCCCCTCGGCACGAGCGACGCAGACGATAGGAGCCGCCGGCTCGTCGCCGATCTCGCCACCTCCTACGCCGCGTCGGCACCGCCGCAGCTACGGGCGTCACTGCGCGGGAGCTTGCGCGCCCAAGCCCTGGTGACGCGGCGGCTCTCGCCGCGCCGCGCGCCTCTCTCCCGTATCGGACCCATTGCAGCCGCCGCCATCATGGCGCTAGGCGGGCTCGTGGGCTACCTGCGCCTGCAGAGCCCGACGCTGGCCTCCGCGCAGGCCATCCTGCAACGCGCCGCCGCGACGCTCAGGGTCTCTCACCCCAACGAGGTCACCCACGACATCAGTCGGGTCTATTATGGCCCTGGCCGCGCGCAGGATGTCAGCCAGGATGTCTATCTCCAGGGACCATTGACCATTACCCTTGATCAGTGGACGCAGCTCGACGCGACAGGGGCCATCAGCCGGCAGGTCACAACGGCGACCGACCAGACGGGCAAGCTCGTGTTCCGCGCCCTCCGGCAGGGACAAGACGTGCGCACCTATGGCGCTCGTGGGCCTGGGCGAGACTGGATCGTCGATGTCACCCCTCCTATCGAGAGCAACCCAACGCCGGTCGGCCAGGGTGCCTTCCTCTGGTTAAACCTCGCACACCTCGTGAGCGAAGCGCGGGCGGGTACGACATCCTACCTCCACCTCCTGCCGACGCAGTCGGTGGCGGGGACGTCGGTAGATGTCGTCGAGATTGGCACATACACCGATGCGACAATCCTATACATCGACGCGCGGACATACGCGATCCGTGGCGTCGACGAAGTCGAATCTTGGTCGGGGCACGGTCGGCAACTCAACCTGAGCATGCGCCTGTTGCGCCACGCCATCGTCGCGCCCGCAGCCATCCCACCGGGGACATTTACGCTCACGGTACCCGCGGGCGTCCCCGTCCTGCACCCGATCCCGACGACACAACAACTAAATGTAGCCACGGCAGTGGGCCAATCGCCCTGGCCCGTCCCGGTACTCCAGCGCGATGTGTGGGGCCTGCGGCTGCAAGAGGTCGAGCGCTCACGGTTGATCGCTCACGCCAGCGCCATCTATTACGGGTATCGCACCCTCTCGCCGGACCTCGTCGGGTTCAAGCAGCTCGGGGTCAGCATCGTGACCGGTCCAAATGGGGCGAGCGTCGCGGCGGCGATGGGGCAAGCCACCGGGCAGCCTCCCCGGGGGCAGCCAATGACCGTGACGCTTATGGGCCAGGTCGTGCCGGCGCGTTACACAACGATGGGGGGGGCAAGGGTAACGTCATACGCATTGAGCTACCAGCAGGGTATCGCAGTCGTGTCAGTGGAGGGGTACGGCCTGACTAAGGCAGAGTTCTTCGCCGCGATTGCCGCCCTCGTCGACGGCAAGACGCACCCGCAGACTCGCGCGCACTTGCAGGGCGAGCTCGATCACGTCCTGGGTGGACGTTGATCGTAGGTTGTATGGGACGGGTGTCACTTTGCTCGCTTTCTGGCCCTTTTCTCCGGTCAATCGGTGGCCCTTTGATGCGGCTGGCTGGCTAAGGTTTCGTGGGCAGGAGCTGTCTCTGTGCAATCAAACTGTCGAGATGCTCAGGCTGTGATCATGGATTCGCTAGCCCGGATGGTGCGGGGGGATCATGACCACGCTCGATCAGGTCGATAAACAACACGATGCGGGAGCAATGCTACAATGAGGGACCGAACGGAGAGCGTACCATGCTCATTGCTCATTCAATCCAACGGCGACACCGGCACTCTCCGCACCATTACAGTATCCGTATCCGTGTTCTACACGACCAGCGTGCCATCGACGACGATCGCTTGACTATCGGCTAGTAGCGTTGCCGTAGGAAGCGCAAAGTCCACGTTGAGCGAGGATTGGTTCACGCCTCCTAAATACCGGTTTTCACCCATGGCGAGCAAGAGGTTGCCGTGGCGGTGCTCGTCGACCAACGTCCAACCGACCTCCCGCCGCAGATGAGGGTTCAGCCCGATCCCCACATGGCTCACCCGCCGTGCCTCGCCGCTGTGGCGCGCGAAGAGCGCCTCGAGGTCCGCCTTCCCCTCGGCGGCGTCGATCGCCACCACGCGCCCACTCGCGAAGTGGAGTGTCACGTCACGCGCCTCCGCCACCTGCGGCACTCCGATGCTCCCGTGCGTCGCCTCCTCCAGGACCGTGGTGTAGACCGCTCCCGCTGGCAGATTGTTCACCGGCTGCACGCCATCAGGCGAGACGCCTGTGACGGGGAGTGCTCCCGCATCGCTGAGCCAGGGGCGCGCGGCGAGGGTCAGGTGTAGTTCACCGGCGGCGCTGCGGATCGTCAGGGTGCGCGCCGCGCGCAGCCGTCCCAGCACGCGGTCAATCTCTCTCCCCACCTCTTGCGGCGTGGCCAGGAGCGCCGGCAGCACGATGTCCTCCAGAGCGGCGAGAGTCATCCCGCATTCCCGCGCCCGTGCCTCCGTTGGCGCCGCCATAAGGAGATAGGGCAGACGACGGCGCTCCTCCGCGTCGGTCAAGCGGTCAACAGCGTGTCGCCAGGCGTCGCGCGCCGCGCGTGGCACGTCCCCACCGCGTTCCTCGCCCGCGACGACGAGCACCCGGTCAATGTCGCGCTCGGCCCACGACAAGCGACGGCGGTCCCATACAGCGAGGAGCGCGGGGTCCGTGCCGGCCAGCAGACGCTGATAATAGGCGGGCGGCAGAAGTTGGGGGAGGGGGACGCCACCGCGTTGCTCGAGCGCCAGCAGCAGTTCTTGGATCACATCGTAGCGTCCGCAACGCTCGCGCACCTCCACCACGTCGCCCGGTTGGACCGCCAGAGCGTCGGCGACGCGCGTGGCGACGGCAGCCCACCGCTTATCAAATTCCGACATCTTCCTCCTCCACAACGATCCTGCGTATGCACACAGTATAGGGCTGTCCAGGAACGTTGTGCCCGAGATCATCTATCAATGGAGGACGCGGGCCGGCGTTGTCTCTGTGTCACAGCGGCGTCTGCCTTGCTTCCTCAGCCAGCACCGTGCTACTGTAGAGACACTAGACAGAAAGGCCCTTCTGAGAAGTGAAAAGGGCCGAGGAGCGGTTCTATGCTGTCATCTTGCTCGCTTTATGGCCCGAATTCTTGCTCGATCAATAGGCCCATCGCTATTGTCTCTCCGCGTCGGTGACGGGAGCCACCGCCAACCTTTCGTGAAGTGAATGCGGCGCGATACCAGAGCGTCGGGTCGGCTTTCGCATGCTTGGTCGAACAAGCGGACGCGTGATTCACTTCTCAGAAGGGCCTTTCTGTCTAGTGAAACGGCAGCTACATGGGGCCACTGATCGAGCAAGAAATAGGGCCAGAAACCGAGCAAGATGACACATACAGCTGTCACACGGCTGTCCTACACTGTGCGTAGACGCGCACAGGCGCGTCGGGCAGGACAAGAGATAGAAGGAGATCCGCGTATGACAACGCACGACGCACCGCACACAGACCTGTTGGCTGCACTGGATCGCGCGCTCGCCAGCACCGACCGGCTCATCGCCGGCATCGACGCCGGCCAATGGTCCACCCCCACCCCCTGCACGGAGTGGGATGTCCGCGCGCTCGTCACCCACGTCACCTCCGGCATGCTCAATTTTGCCGCGCTCGTCCGGGGCGACCCGCGGCCGGATGGTACCGCCGATGACCAGGCCGACGACCCCGTGGCCGCCTATCGCTCCGCGGCGGCGACGATGCGCGCGGCGTTCGGCGCGCCCGGTGCGCTCGATCGGATTTACCCGTCCCCCATCGGGCCGGCGCCGGGGTCCGTGCTCGTGCATCTGCGGATCACTGAGCTGCTGGTCCACGGCTGGGACCTGGCCCGCGCGACCGGCCAGCCGCCCGCGCTGCCCACCGACCTTGCCGAAGGGGAGCTAGCGGTGTGGCGCGCCCAGTTCAGAGACGGCGTGCCTGCCGGCCTGCCTTTCGCCCCCGCGCAGCCCGTGGCGGCCCACGCGCCCGCGATCGATCACCTGGCCGCCTTCCTGGGGCGACCGGTCTGATCCGCGCCTCTCTGGCGCGTCTGCCTGTCTCAGGCGCGATGCGGCCAGCCCGCCCCTTCTTTTCCAAGTAGGCCCGACCCCGCCGCTTGCGACCGCTGCCGGCGACCGTGTACGCTGATGGTGGGGGTTTGCGCAGCAAATGTGAACGCTACTCAATTTACGGCCACTTGATACGATAACCGTCGCCATGTGCCCCCTGCTTTCTATCGGCTCTACAAGGGCAGCAGCGAATTATTTTTCCAAGTAGTGGACCCTGCGGCGCGCCGCGACCAGCCCGCGTGAAAATAGGGCGAGCAAGCAGCGTCAGCGGCGGCTATTTTCAGACGAGCAAGGACTATGACATAAGCATCGGAAATAGTGACCCAGAGTGGCCGCCGGTTATCGTATCAAATGGCGGGATTTCGCGTAGCGTTCACAGCAAACCCCTAACTCACTATGGTTTTCGTCGCTCGGCCCTGGGGGGCCTCCCGCGAAAACCTCCGTTCGCCCCTCAGCGCCGTCAGGCACTGGGGCCATACGGACACTGCGGAGAGGCACGTGGCAGCCCGAGCGAGCGTGTCACGGCACCCCCTCCTTAGAAAAAAGATACGGTGGAGTGCCGCGCGGCAGCTAGGCGAGATTAGGACGAGGACGATGGGAGCGACCGAGCGCGGGCCGATGAAATCTATACGTCTTGCCTTGATCCGCGATAATGTGGGTCAGGCGCCTTTTTTTCCCTGCCCCAACGACTATGTTCTCCGCACCTACAGGCTAGGCGATGAGCGGCGCTGGGCCACGATTGAGTCCTCGGCGGGAGAGTTCCCCGACCAGGATCAGGCCTTAGCGCGCTTCGCTAGCCTGGATTATTCATGAAAACATTTATCGAAATGGATTGGCTGTGGATGGCGGCTTCCACAAGCCCCAGAACCCACCCTGGGCACCAAAATCGGTTCTGAAGCCGATTCAGCGGCCCAAAAGGACGAATATGCAGCTAAATACGGACGAACTGATTAGACAGAAATGCTCATGAATAATTCAGGCTAGGGATTTCGGCCCCTTCCCGCGCGACATGGAAAGCCGCTGCTTCATCCTGGAGGACCGCTCCGGCACCGCTATCGGCACGGCAACGGCCTGGCACGGTCACTTCGCGGGTCAGGAGCGGGGGCGGGTCCATTGGGTCGGTATCGTCCCCGCGTATCAAGGCAAGGGTTTGTCCAAGTCCCTGTTGAGCGTTGTCATGGCGCGCTTGGCCCGCGATCACCGGACGGCGTATCTGACCACCCGCACGACGAACTATCGGGCGATCAATCTCTATCTCTCCTTCGGGTTCGTGCCGTATCTCATGCATGAGCAGGACGAAGAGGACGGATGGGCGATGGTGGCGCAGCTCTTACAACGCCCTATCGTCTGAATCAGGTACATCGTCGCGGCCGCGTACGACCCCCTCATGAGAACGGACGCTCATCCAGTGCGGACGCATGGACACAGGAGGACAGCGCATGGATCGACCACCGCCGGAGGGGGGAGCGCCCTTCGTCAACATCGTCGGGGAGCGCGTGGCCTTGGGACCCCTGCGGCGCGACTTGCCCTACCAGCGTTGGTTGAGCGACTTCTCGACCACGCGCACCACTGGCAAGTCGCGGCCCATGACCACAGAGCAGGGTGTCGCGTGGTACGAGCGGCACATGGCGGATGAGCGCGAAGCGTACTTCGCCATCTATGAGCGGGTCACCTGGCACCCCATCGGGACCACCATGTTGATGGACATCGACACGGAAAACCGCCGCGCCGAGTTCGGCATCGTGATCGGTGAGCCCGCGAGCCGCGGCAAGGGCTATGGCACGGAGACCGCGCGCCTCATGCTCGACTACGCCTTCACCGCCCGCGGCCTACTCAACGTCATGCTGATCGTGAACGCCTACAACCTGGCCGGGTTGCGCGCCTACGAGAAAGCGGGGTTCCGCGAGTTCGGGCGTCGTCGCCAGTGCCGGTTCATGGGCGGCCAGATGTGGGACCATGTTTACATGGAGTGTATCGCCGCGGAGTTTACCAGCCCCGTCCTCGGCTCTGTCTTCGTCCCCGACCAGCCGCAGGGGCTAGCGTGAGCGCAACGATCCGCCTCGTTGCCACCGACCTCGACGGCACGCTCTTGCGGGACGACGGGTCCGTGTCGGACCGCACCCGTCGGTCCATCGCCCGCGCGCAAGAGGCGGGCATCGCCGTCGTGCTCGTGACTGCGCGCCCGCCGCGCACCCTCCGCCCGTTGGCGTGGCAGGTCGGCGCGACAGGCCTCGCCATCTGTTGCAACGGCGCCCTCGTCTACGACGTGGCCACCGATGAGATCGTCGGGCACACGCCGCTCGCAGCCGTCGCGGCCCAGCGGCTCGTGGTCGCCCTGCGCGCGGCGGCTCCCGGCGTCTGCTTCGCGGTCGAGCGGGGGCTGCGGTTCGGGCAGGAGCCGCGCTACGTTGCCCTCGCCCCCATCGCCGGCGACCGCACCCCGCTTATCGACGACGCAGTGGCCCTGTGCGCGGAGGATGTCACCAAGCTCATTGTCCTACACCCGGACGTACCGTTGCAGGATCTCTTGCACGCCGCGCGCAAGGCCGCGGGCGACGAGGCCATCGTGACACATTCGAGCGCCGTGTTCGTCGAGGTCTCCGCCGCCGGCGTGACGAAAGCCGCCGCGCTCCAGAGGCTGTGTGCCCAGATAGGCATCGACGCGCCGCAGGTCGTCGCCTGCGGCGACATGCCGAACGACCTGCCCATGCTGGAATGGGCGGGGCATAGCGTGGCCGTCGCGAACGCGCACCCCGCCGTCCTGGCCGCCGTCGATGAGGTGACGCTCTCGAACAACGAGGATGGGGTAGCAGGTGTGTTAGAGCGCGAGACAACGCTCGTCATCGCGGTGCGGCAACGTGGTCTCAAGGAGGAGGGTGATCCGTGACGGTCTACTTTGATCTCTCCTAAGCTAGACTTTGGCCATTTAGACGGCATCATATAGCATCTCCCGGAGGTGATCGACAGGGGTGCGGAGACTTTTCTCATATCGGGGTAGAGAGGCGACATGAAAAAACTCCGCGCGCCTACAAATACCGGCCGACCACGGGCTGCGGGCACAAGATGGAGGCGTCGCCATGAGGCTCCACACCGCCCGGGGAAGCGCGGAGGAGCCACTGACAACAGAACGACGCGTGCCCATCATGGTACGTTTCCTTTCGCGCAAATGGCCAAAGTCCAGGAGCGTGTCCACAAACCTCCCACCTGTCCCCCTCACGTTTTGATCGATCCCAGGATCCGTTGGTGCCATCCACACACGATCCTGCGTCCACCAGCGGTCACCCGACGCTCCGCACCCGCCCCCGCGCCGTTCCTGAGGGTGAGCAACCGCCCGAGGGTGGCGGGCGCGTCCTCCGGCGGCCCCCGCAACCACCGATGTGGTCCCCGTTGGGTCGAAAACGAGACCTGGGAGCTGGGGGGTTTGTGGACACGCTCTAAAACTACCTAATTTATGAGGAGCACCGCATGTCCATGTGGGAGACACCGGCCGGGCCGGCCGAGGGCGACGACATCGCCCTGACGGCACCAGTGAGCGCGGCTACAGTCGCAGCCGGCGACACCTGCCCAACGTGCGGGGGTGCGCCGGGGCCGGGCAAGATCGGCCGTTGCGCGGCCTGCATCGAGGAGGAATGGGCGACGATCAGGACACAGATGGGCGAGGAGTGGTATCGCCGGCATCGCTATGGAGAAGGCGACTGAGGGAGGCGTGGACAGCGAGTCGTGCGGGTCAACCGCGCGATCGGGTGTTGCCACCAGCGCCAGGACACAAAAATGCGCCGCGGCGCATCGGGCGCTCGGCGCATTCGTGTCTATCTCCGCAGGGGGCGCGGCCGGTACCAGAACGGCCCCACCGCGGTGCCCCGTTCCTCGCTGACGCCGGACTGGACGGGCGAGCCCCACGCGGATGACTCCTACAGCATCGCACCTGCACATGAAGGTTATGTGTTGCCCAGGTCAAGAGTATGTGATGTGCGAATTGGAGACCGGGACCACCGTCGGCATGATGGGCCGCACCGCCGTCACGGAGTTGCTGGCCGGCACCACGCGCCGGCCCTGTTGCCAGGGCTGTGACCGGCCGGCGACGGTCGAGTGGGAGCCCGCGTACGCCGGCGATCCGGCCCCCTGGCTGTGCGCCGCCTGCGACCTGGCCGACCAATGACGATACTCGCCATGAGTGGACCTATCCACATGACCGTCGTTTTTGGGGCGCGGACGTCCCACAGGCGAGGAGGGTGATGTCCATGATACACTCTCGCATATCGTGGCTGTGATAGGCGCGATGTGACGAAGATTCCCTGCTATGGCACAAACGAAGGAGACGTCACATGCCCCGGAGATTACTCACGAGTGCGCAGGTTCTGACCATGCTTCCAGAAACGCCACCACGCATCGCCGCGCTGACCGCCGGTCTGGTACCAGATCAATTGCACGCCACCCCCACTGAGGGTGAGTGGTCTGCCCATGAGGTGCTGGCCCATCTGCGCGCGTGTGCTGACGTGTGGGGACACTGCATCGTGACGATGCTCACCCACGACACGCCGACCTTGCGGGCGGTCGATCCCCGGACGTGGATCAGACAGACAGACTATCTCGACCAAGACTTTCTACCCTCGTTGCGCGCCTTTACGACGCAGCGGACCGATCTGTTGGCCGTCTTGACACCGTTGGAGCCCGAAGGCTGGTCACGGACGGCGACCGTGACGGGGGCGGGAAAGGTCCTTGAACGGACCGTGCTATTTTACGCGCAGTGGATGGCCCGCCATGAACGGCCGCACCTCAAGCAGATTCAACGCATCGTGAACACGATGCGGGTGTAGCCCTCTATGTAGAAGGTGGGCGCCCGAAAAACGTCAACGGCCATTGCAGACAGGTCCACGCCAGGAACCCGCGCCCTTCTTTTCCAAGTAGGCCCGACCCCGCCGCTTGCGACCGCTCCCCGCGACCGTGTAGGCTGATGTTGGGGGTTTGCGCAGCAAAAGCGTAACTCACTACGCTTTTGCTCGGTCGGCCCTGGGGGGCCTCCCCGCAAAAGCTGCGTTCGCCCCCGCCCCGGACCGCCTAACGGCGGCTGGGAGCATGGGCTATGCGGGGCCTGCGAGTCCGAACACGGCGGGCGCGGGAGCCTACCTACTTGGAAAAAGAAGGGTGAGGTGCCTGGGCAGAGTTCGATACCAAAAGGGGAGGTGGAATGACGGTTGATGTGACCTTCAGGCGCTATCAGGATACAGACCATGACGCCGCGTGGTCTGTCTTCGCGGCATGGACCGCGCAACTCGGGTTCGAGGTTGGCCCCTGGGATGACGACATGCACAACATACCGGAGGCCTACCTCACGCCAGGCGGGGAGTTTATCGTCGGCGAGGTGAACGGTCGGATCGTGGCCCTCGGCGCGTTCCATCGAGAATCGGATGGGCGAGCGTCGGTGCAGCGGGTCGGGGTGCAGCCCGATCTGCAACGGCGCGGTGTCGGCCGAGCCGTCATGGCCGAGTTGGAAAATAGGGCACGACGCGCCGGGATCACGTCCTTCCATCTGGACACGTCGATCGGCCAGGTTGCCGCGCAGAAGCTCTACACGTCGTGCGGCTACACGGAGGTCGGTCACATCGTGCAGAGCGGTGTCGAGTGCGTCCTGTACGAGAAGAACCTAGCTTAGACGAGGACGGCCAGTATGTACGCGGTGATGCGCTTCAACAAGCTCAAGACGATGGGCCAGGTCAGCGCGCGCGGCGCGCACAACGAGCGCGCCCGGAACACGCCGAACGCCGACGACGAGCGCCGGGGCGAGAACGAGCGGCTGGCCGGCAGCGGCGACTGGCGGGCCGATGTGCAGGCCCGCCTCGACGACGCGCCGAAGATACGCGCCAACGCGGTGCTCGCGCTCGATTACGTCTTTACGGCCAGCCGGGAGTTCTTCGAGCGGGGCGACGAGCGGGAGCGCGCCGCGCGCCTCGACGACTGGCGCGACCGCACGATGGAGTGGCTGCGCGACCGTTTCGGGGCCGACAACGTGGTGGCGGCCATCCTGCACCGCGACGAGCTGACGCCCCACATTCAGGCCATGGTCGTGCCCATCGACGAGCGCGGCCACCTGGCGGCCAAGACCTTCATCGGCACGCCGAGCAAGGTGAGCGAGTTGCAGACGAGCTACGCCCGCGCCGTGGAGGACCTGGGGCTGGTGCGCGGCGTGCAGGGCAGCGTGGCTGACCATCAAACCGTGCGCGACTACTACGCCAAGATTATGGCGCCGACGCCGGCGCCGGAGATGGTCCGGCAGCATCTGGAGGTGGAGCGGCCCGGCCGCCTCGTCGCCAACCCCGAGCGGTGGGCCAGCGAGCAGCATGAGAAGATCGCCGAGCGCGTGACGCCGGCGCTGGACGCGGCCCTGGTGAAGGCGCAGCACTACGAGGAGCAGGCGGCGAAGGCCGAGGCCAACAACCTTGTGTTGCAGCAGCGGGTGCGCGAGGTGGAGCGCGAGCGGGACACCCTTCAACACGACTACAAGGCGCTGGTGGCCCAGGCGCGACAGCTAGACCTTAGAGACACCATACAGACGCTCGGCGGCGCACAGGACCGCTACGACACGCACAAGTGGCGTGTGAACGACGAGCACATCTCGATCAACGGCGAGCGGTTCTATAACCACGACCAGCAGAAGGGCGGGGGCGGGTCCATCGACCTCGTGATGCACGTCACCGGCTACAGCTTCACGCAGGCCGTGGCCTACCTCAACCACGAGGCCGGTCCCGAGCTGGCCGTGGCGGCGGCCGCGCAGCACGGCGCGCGGCAGGGCCAGGAGATCGTCGAGCGGGGCGAGCGCGCGCCGTTCATGCAACCCCAGGCCGACGAGGACCGCTGGCCCCAGGTCCGGGCCTACCTCGTCGAGCAGCGGGGTATTCCGCGCGGAATGATCGACGAGTTGCACGAGCGGGGCACGATCTACGCCGATGGTCGGGCCAATGCCGTGTTCCTGCGCACGGACGCGGAGGGCCAGGCCGTGGGCGCGAGCTTGCGCGGGACGCTGCCCGGTAGCGAGTTCCAGGGGCTCGCCTACGGCAGCCGGCGCGACGAGGGGCACTTCTCGTTCACGGTCGGGACGCCCGAGCGGTACAGCGCGCCGCAGTACCACATCATGGAGAGCCCCATCGACGCCCTGAGCCGGGCGGCGCTGATCCAGCGGGCCGGTGAGCGCGGTGAGTACGTGTTCCTGTCCAACGACGGCCACGGCGAGCTACCACGCCGGCAGATCGACGAGGGGCTGGCCAGGGGGGCGCTGGTCCACTGTGGTTTCGACAACGACGCCGGCGGCGCCAAGCTGTGGGCGCAGGTCAAGGAGGCGTACCCGCGCGCCGAGGCCATCGTGCGCGAGCGGCCCCCGTCCGGGGCGAAGGACTGGAACGACGCCCTCCGCGCCACGCCGGGACGTGCGGAGGGGCCGGGGCAAGAGGACGACCGCGCGCCGGGCCGTGGCCGGGGCCATGCGCCGAGTCGCGACGAGCACAGCCGCGGCTAGGGGCCAGACACCGATGTATATGTGGGGAGAGGGGTAAGGAGGCGCGAGGAGGGGGCGCATCGTCGCCGCCTTTTCCCCGCGCCGCAACGCGTAGCCAACGTTGCCGTAACCTATTGCCTTGTACCGGGTAACAACGCCTCCCGCTACTGCAACTACAGTATGACGATCACACATAATGCATAGTAGCGAGGCACGACCTAGCGTGCGGTTAAGGAAGGATGATGCAATCTTCGTGCATGCTGGAAAGGTGGATGATAACACACAGACGCAGACACAACCCCGTGCCTTGTGGCGCCATACAGACTTCCTGCTCCTCTGGAGCGGTCAGGCTGTCTCGACGTTGGGTAGCAGTGTGTCTCGTCTGGCCCTGCCGCTGCTCGTCTTGGCCCTCACTCAATCCCCCGCGCAAGCGGGTCTGGTCGCCGCCCTGCAAGCGGCGCCGTATCTGGTCTTTAGCCTGCCTGCTGGCGCGCTGATCGACCGCTGGGACCGCAAGCGGGTCATGATCCGCTGCGACGTGGCCCGCTGCCTGGCCTATGGCTCGGTCCCCCTGGCCTATGCGACGGCGCATCTCTCCCTGGCGCAACTCTATGCGGTCGCCCTGGTGGGGGGGACGGCCTACGTCTTCTTCAACATCGCGGAGGTGGCCGCGCTGCCCCGCGTGGTCCCGGCGGAGCACTTGTCGCACGCGACCGCGCTCAACGAGAGCGCGACATCGGCAAGCAGCCTGATCGGTCCGGGGGTGGCCGGGCTGATCATCAGCCTTGGACGCACCACTCTGTCCGGCGCCGCGGTCGCCTACCTGGTGGACAGCCTGTCCTATCTCATCTCGACCCTCTCCCTCGGGTTCATCCGCACGCCGTTCCAGGCCGCGCGCGCGCCGACGGCGGGCCGGTCGCTACGCACGGAGATCGCGGAGGGCCTGCGTTTCCTCTGGGCGCGGCACCCCCTGCGCGCCCTGGCCCTGCTGACGATGGGCATGAACCTCTTCTTCGGCCCGCTCCCCCTAGCCGTCATTGTCTTGGCACGCACAAACCTCCACGCCGACGCGCGGACCCTCGGGCTGATCTTCAGCGCCGCCAGCGCCGGGGGCCTGCTGGGCTCCCTCAGCGCGTCATGGGTCAAGGCGCGGCTGCGCGTTGGTCAGGCCATCATCGGTGCGGTCGCGGGCATTGCCGTGGCGACACCGCTGGTCGCGGTGGCGCCCTCCGTGCCTGTGGTGCTCGCGGGCTTTGCCCTCGTCGGCGCCATGCTCCCAATCTACAACGTCGTGTCCATCTCGTATCGCCTGCGCCTCGTCCCCGACCCGTTGCAGGGTCGCGTCAACAGCGTCTTCCGCCTATTGGCCCTTGGCAGCGTCCCGTTGGGCACCGCCCTCGGTGGCCTGCTGCTAGGGCCAATCGGTCCACGGGTCGAGGTGTGGATGATTGCAGCGGGCTTCGCCCTCTGCGCTGTTGCTGTCACATTCACCGCAGTACGCCGCGCGTGAGAACGATGCCTCATGATCTCCTCCCCTTGCGATAGAAAGTCCGTGTGGTGGGCGCAGGACGGGACGCGACTGTTCGGGTCGTAGACACCGAGGATAGGCACACGCCACACACGGCCACCTGCGGGTGGGAGAAAGCGAAGTACATGGTCCTGTCGAACGACAGCCACGGCGAGTTGTCGCGCCGCCGGATCAACGAGGGCCTGACCAGGGGCGCGCTCGTCCACTGCGGCTTCGACAACGACGCGGGCGGCAACAAGTTGTGGCAGCAGGTGAAGGGCGCGTGGCCGCGCGCCGGGGCGTGGCCGGGGTCATGGCGGTAGTGGCCGCGACGAGCACAGCCGCGGCTAGGCGGTACGATCACTCAAACGCTTTACGGAAGCGCACCGCCCTTCGTTTGTAGCCCATACGTCGCTCGTAAAAGGGGACGGATAGCTCGCTTTCGATGTACGTGTCGATCAGCATGACGCTTGCCTCCTTGGCGCGCGCCCACTCCTCGACGGCCTCCATCAAGCGCGTGCCAATGCCATGTCTGCGGTACGCCGTCTGGACGACGAGTATATCGACGACGACGCGCGTCTGGCTCAACTCGCGCACGAAGTTCTTGGCGGCCGCCGGCGACGGGTGCTGAAGTACAGCGACGGCGAAGCCGACGACCTGGTTATCGCCCTCGGCAACCAAGACGAAAGTGTCTTCAGAGATTTTGTGTAGCGCCCACTCCTCTAGCTCTCGGCTGTCCGCCTGGGGAACCTGGAACAGTTCAGGGTTGGCAGCGGCATAGTAGGCCCCTGCGTCGAGCCAGCAGCGGGCGAGGCCGTCGCCGTCGCCGGCGCGGGGAGCGCGTAGAAAGACATTCATCTCGGACATTAGCGCCTCCTGTTAGGGCGAGCGGTAGCGCGGGACGCGGGCTGGAGAGCGGGGGTAGGGTATCCTGGAAAGCCGCAGGCGTCCAATAGTGGAGTCACTGTGGACGCCACGAAGATAAACGCATCTTGCCCCGTCTGCTCATAGCGGGCGCGGAGGGAGGCTAAGGCGCGATGCACAAGCATCTTGACCGCGCCGGCGCTGCGTCCAAGCGTCGCGGCGGTCTCGCCCACGCTGAGTTCGTTGAAGAAGCGTAGTATGAGCGCATCCCGCTGATCGACGGGTAGTTGCCGAAGGAGATCATGGAGCTGCTGCGCTTGTTCGGCCTGAAGCGTCGCTTCCTCCTGTAGCGGAGCAGGATCGGCGAGAGTTTCCACTAAAGGATCTTCGATGGTTGGCGTACCATGCGGAGATCGACGCCGGCGTTGATGATCGAGCAGTGTGTGACGAGCAATCCCAAAGAGCCACGAGGCGGCGTGTCCCTGTTCCTGGTAGCGATCAATGCTCGCCACCGCCTTAGTGAAGGTCAGAGCGGTGAGGTCTTCCGCTTCCTGAGCATTGCCAAGATGGGCAGAGAAATATCGGTGCAGGGATGACGCGTACCGATAATAGAGCGTCGCGATGGTAAGCGCTGGTTCAGTCGCGGAACGACAATCATCCCTCTCTTCCCACGCAGGCGTCTGCCATTCGGAGGCATGACCTGCGTGTAATATGCGCCTTCTCGTGTCCTCACCATCCATGCTGTTCCTCCACCGCTACTCACTATGTTCTCTACATATACATATCGCAGCACACCCGCATAAGTCACGCGCCCATGGGCGCGGCGTGCTACGACGCCGTAGGAGAGGCATAGAGGAGGGCCGTGGGATTACTATAGGTTTACAATCTTGTGCACCCATACCGCGCTTGCAGCTGCCCTGAGACCCGCGCTAGTGGTCGGGTACGGACGCGCGGAGGGCCAGGGGCAGGAGGACGACCGGGCACCAGGTCGTGGCCGAGGTCATGGCGGTAACGGGCGTGACGAGCACGGCCGCGGATAAGCTAAGCGCGGAGCACTTTAAAATCGAGAGCCACGCCACGCCGCGTGATTGGTGACAACACATCCGTCCTGTTTGCCCCGGCAAGATTATCGCCGACTGCGATCCAGGAAAAACGTGTAATGTTTCGTGCTCCGTGAGCAACTTATATATGATGGGCTAGATAAGCCGATCACACCGAGAGGCGAACGGGGGCATGAGTGAGGGTACGACAGGACGCCGGCATAGCGGAGGGGTATCCCGCGCCGCAAGCGGAATGGGCATGGTTGGTCCAGTTCTGCGCCCACTTCGCCCTCGATCGGGCGACCGCCGAGGACCTCGCGCAGGAAACGCTCATCGTCGCTTGGCAAAGCGCCCACGAACTGCGCGATCCAGCCGCTCACACCGCCTGGCTAATCGGTATCGCCCGCCGCCGATGCCTCATGTGGGGGCGACGCCGACAGCGCGAGATGGCACATCTCGCCGAGGTCCGAGGGGGACCGGGCAGCCCGGCCTCGTCGGTGGAGGACCTGCCGGACGACGGGGACCTGGAGCTCGATCTGGAGCGTGACGAGCTGGCCCACTTGCTCGACCGCGCCCTGGCCATGCTCCCGGCGGAGACGGGGCAGGCGTTGGTGCAGCACTACGTCGAGGGGCTGCCGCAGGCCGAGGTCGCGGCGCGACTGGGGGTGAGCGCGGGGGCGGTCGCCGTCCGCCTGCACCGGGGCAAACTAGCCTTGCGCCGGGTGCTCGCCGCCGATCTGGGGCGCGACGCGGCTGCGTACGGCTTGGGCGACGCACCCGCCGACGGATGGCAGGAGACACGCCTCTGGTGCCCCCGTTGCGGCCAGCGCCGGCTGGTCGGGCAACTGGAGGCCGATCGGGGCAACCTCATGCTGCGCTGCCCCGGTTGCGCGCAGGGGACGACGGACTTTGTGACGGACACGCACATCACGGGCCTGTTTGCGGGGATCAAAGGGTACAAGGCCGCAGTCACCCGTCTCATGTCCTGGACGGATCGCTACTACAGGCCGGCTCTCCCAGGCCAAACGGTCCCCTGTATCCGCTGCGCGCGCCCCGCCCTGCTGCGGGCCGAGCCGCCGACGGATGCGCCCACACAGCCACAGGGACGGGGTGTCTACGTTGTCTGCCCCGTGTGCGCGCCATCGCCGCCGAATACAGCGACGTTGGCCGAGCTGTGCCTCGCCCTCCCGGACGGGCGGCAGTTCTGGCGAGAGCACCCCCGGATACGCGCGCTGCCCGACTACACGGTCGAGGCGGGCGGCCGGGCCGCCCTGGTGCTACCGTTCGAGAGCGTGCGCGAGCATGCGCGGTTCGACGTCATCTGCGCGCGCGACACGTATGAGGTGCTCCATGCCCACCGAACCCCAGGCGATTGAGGGGCACGCGGGGCAGGGCGGACAGTCGCCCGTTGCGGGGTTGTGGCGGCATCCCGATTTCCTCAAGCTGTGGGCCGGCCAGACCGTTTCGTTATGCGGGTCGGAGGTCACGGCCCTCGCGCTGCCCCTCACCGCCGTCCTCGTCCTGAAAGCAGGCCCCGCGCAGATGGGCCTCCTGCGCGCCATCGAGTCCGTGCCGGCCCTCCTCGTCGCCCTGCTCGCGGGAGTCTGGGTCGACCGCGTCCGCCGGCGCCCGTTGCTCATTGGCGCCAACCTCGGCCGGGCGGCGCTCCTGGGGTCCATCCCCGTGGCCGCGTCCCTCGGCCTACTACGCCTCGACGTTCTCTATATCGTGGCGTTCGCGGCCGGCACGTTGGCCGTCGTCTTCTCCGTCGCCTACAGCGCGTTCTTCCCCTCGCTCGTCGCGCCCGAACACCTCGTCGAGGGAAACACCAAGCTGGAGATGAGCCGCTCGGTCGCCCAGATCGCCGGAACGGGGCTGGGTGGCACACTCGTCCAACTGCTGACCGCCCCCATCGCCATCGCGGTGGACGCGTTCTCGTTCGTCGTCTCGGCGCTCTCCATCGCGGCGATCCGCGCGCCCGAGACGCGGCCGGCCCCGCGCGGCGGGCGGCGGGGCATCCAGGGCGAGATCGGGGAGGGGCTGCGCGTGATGGGCGGCGACGGCCTCCTGCGCGCCCTCACCGGGAGCACGGCCGTCATCAACCTTTTCGCGGGCATCCAGAACACCCTCTACGTGCTCTACGCGATCCGCACGCTCCATCTCAGCCCCGCGCTCCTGGGCCTCGTGGGCGCCGTCTACAGTGCGTGCGGCCTCCTCGGGGTGGTGCTCGGGGGATGGGTGGTGCGGCGCCGGGGGGTGGGGCCAACCATCACCGGGGCCGCGCTCCTCATTGGGGTCAGCAGCCTCCTGCTCCCGGCGGCCGCCGGTCCTTCCTCCGCCAGCGTCGCCCTCTTCGCGGGCGGCATGGGCCTCATGGGGATCGGGGACGCGGTGTACAACATCAACGCCTCCAGCCTCCGCCAGGCCATCACCCCCCGAGGGGCGCAGGGGCGCGTGGCGGCGAGCATGCGCATGGTCATCCTGGGCGGCCAGGTCGTCGGCGCGTTCCTGGGAGGCATCCTGGGTGGCTGGATCGGCCTCCGACCGATGTTGGCCGTGGCGGGCGCGGGCATGCTCCTCGGGTTCGTCTGGCTCGTCCTTTCGCCCGCGCGCACACTTCATACCATCCCGTCGCGTCACAAGACGAACGAGGGCACCGGCTAACGGTCCCTGTATGGGCCTGTCGCTAAGATCCTGACGGTTTGCTATATCGTCCCAGATAACTGCCAGGTCATCGCCCTCCAGGGGGCCAGATAACAAGGCTAGCACATGCCCGAGTCCAGGTGCTGGCCTGTGATGCCGGAGGTACCAAATAATACCTGTTATATGGCGCCTGTGCCGAGTGTATGAACGCCCTGCAAGGGTAAACGGTGCATAGATAGAACGACAATATGTCCTAGTTATCTGGGACGTTGTACGTTTTCGTCAGGAACTTAGCGACAGGCCTTACCGTCTCCGGCATCTTGCATGTCATCGCGGCTGTGGGGGCGCTCGTCCTGCTGCGCGCCGCGCGATGACCCCTCGCACCAGCCGAGGATGTCCGCACTGGGACAGGATGTGACTCCTACCAACGGCAATGTCACGGATCTGCATGTCGCGACCTCGCATGTCTGGCTGCACAGGCTCTACGCCACCTCACGTACCATCGCTTTCGTCCTGCTATAAAGATGTGTCGTGTTGGCCTGCGGTGGCAGCAGCGACCCAGGCTTGACATAGAATGTGTGTGTGGTGGCGATTCCCCAGGACCCCAACCATTTGGGTAACCTATGCGGCCACGTCCGCGACTATCCATTGAGTGATCGCGCGGCATTCTCCAAAGTGGAGAAGCACGCATCCAGCACCGACGACATGCCGCGTGCTCAACGCTTTGCGGGTCAGATCGGTACACTCAGCCTTATGGAACACGTCGCCGCCCAGGAGGGGACTGGTGATAGGCCGCCCCGTACGCTCTGGCGCAACGGGGATTTTCTGCTGCTCTGGAGCGGGCAGGCCGTCTCGACGTTGGGCAGCACCGTTTCGACCCTGGCCCTGCCGCTGCTCGTGCTCGCGCTGACCCACTCTCCCGCGCAGGCGGGATTCATCGCCGCCGCGCAAGCCATCCCCTATCTTGTCCTGGCTCTCCCCGCCGGGGCGCTGATCGACCGGTGGGATCGCAAGGCCGTCATGATCCGCTGCGACATCGCCCGCTTCCTGGCGCTCGGCTCGGTCCCGCTCGCCGCGGCGATCGGGCACCTGACGGTCACGCAGCTCTATCTCGTGGCGCTGGCCGCGGGGACGGCGCGCGTCTTCTTCAACATCGCGCAGACCGCCGCCCTGACCCATGTCGTCCCCGCGACGCAGCTCCCGCGCGCCAACGCGCTCGACCAAACCGTGTCGTCCACGGCCGCGCTGATCGGGCCGGGTGTCGCTGGGGCCATCGTCGCCCTGGGGCGTACCGTCGCGGCCGGCGCCGTCCTGGCGTTCCTGGTCGATAGCCTGTCGTACCTCGCCTCTGCTCTCTCGCTCCTGTTCATCCGCATCCCGTTCCAGCGGCCGCGCCCCGCCGTGACTGGCCGCCCCCTCCGCGCGGACATCGCGGAAGGACTGCGCTTCCTCTGGACGCACCGCTGCATCCGCGCGCTCGCCCTCGTCTCCATGGCCGCAGTGCTCGTGTACGGTTCGCTCGAACTGGCGCTCATCGTGCTGGCGCAGAAGGCTTTCCACGCTGACGCGCGCCTCATCGGCCTAATCTTCAGCGTCGGCGGGGGCGGCGCGCTGCTCGGGAGCCTCCTCGCGCCGTGGATCAGGGCGCGCGTCGCCGTGGGGCGCATCATCGTCGGCGTGCTGTCCATCATGGCGGCGGCGACCGCCCTGCTCGCGCTCGCGCCGTCGCCGCCGCTGGCGATGGTCGGATGGGCCAGCATCGCCCTCACCGGCCCGGTGTACAGCGTCACCGTACTCTCCTATCGCCTCGGCCTGGTCCCCGACGCCTTACAGGGGCGCGTGACCAGCGTCTTCCGGCTCCTCAACATGGCCGGGCAGCCGCTCAGCCTCGCGGTCGGGGGCTTGCTCCTTGCCGCCCTGGGGCCACGTCCCTTGCTGGGGGGCATGGCCGTGGGGGGTGCGCTCACCATCGCCGTGGCCGTCAGAGAATTACGGCCGGCCTAAGGCAGGGATGAGCCGGCGAGGCGGGAGCCGTCGGCAGGGATGACGTGACGGAGGGATCTGGACTCGGCCACATGACACTTGACGCTGGTGGAAAGGGCACTTTAGGCATACGATTCACAGAAAAGTACGTTGCCCGCTACAAAACTAAACGGTGAGCAGGTTATGTGAGTCTTATTTGCCGCAGCAGGTTACACCTCTTGATAGGTGGGTTTACCCTTATGCGGAAGGTCGCCTTTCCAAGGATGTCAACGGTCATGTGGCCGAGTCCAGAGGGATCGACGGCAGGGATGACGTGACGGAGGGATCGACGCATGCATGGACACGATGGGCCGGCCGGCCTACGGGCAGTCGACATCGGGGGTCGCCGGCTCGCCTACCGAGACGCGGGCGAGGGAGGTCCGGTCGTGGTTCTCGAAGCGGGGCTGGACTACGGCAGCGACACATGGTCCAGGGTCCAGCCGGCCGTCGCCGCCTTCGCTCGTGTCATGAGCTACGATCGGGCCGGGCTGGGGGCGAGCGACCCAGCGCCGACACCGCGGAGCGTCGGCGCTATGGGGGACGATCTCCACGCTCTGCTGGACGCGGCGCACATCCCTGGTCCGTATGTCCTCGTGGCCCACTCGCTCGGCGGCCTGATCGCGCGCCTGTACGCCCACCGATATCCTGCCGAGGTTGCCGGGATAGTTCTGGTCGCATCCTCCCACCCCGACCAGTGGGATCGCTGGGCGGATGGGGTGCCACCAGAGACACCGGGCGAGAGTGTCGCGCTGGCCCACATGCGGCGGCGCCCGTGGAACGACCCCGTCCATGCCTTGCCCGAGGGTCTCGACCTGCCGGCGAGCCGGGCGCAACTGCGCGAGACGACCACGCTTGGCGATCGGCCCCTCGTCGTTGTCACGCCGGGCCGCGAGGGCGAACCGTCGCCCGACTGGCCAGCATCGCTCAACGCGCACATGGCGCGCGTTAATCGGGAACTCCAACAGGAATTGACCCGGCTCTCCTCAAACAGCGCGCAGGTGACGGCAGCGCAGAGTGGGCATTTCATCCAGACGGATGAACCCGCGGTCGTCGTCGCCGCGATCCGTCGCGTTATCGATGAACTGCGTCACCGATAAGAGTTGGAGGTGTGTCGAACGACGGCCACGGCGACCTTCCCAAGCGCCAGATCGAGGAAGGGCTGGCGCGGCAGGCCCTCGTGCATTGTGGCTTCGACAACGACGCGGGCGGCAATAAGCTGTGGGCGCAGGTGAAGGAGGCGTACCCGCGCGCCGAGGCTATCGAGCGCGAGCGGCCCCCGGCCGGCACCAAGGACTGGAACGACGCCCTCCGCGCCACGCCGGGACGCGCGGAGGGGCCACGGCAGGAGGACGACCGGGCGCCGAGCCGGGGGCGGGGGCATAGCGGCCGCGACGAGCACGGTCGCGGCTAGATAGCAAGCCTTGCCGTCTTTGTGCAGCTACCCTAAAAAAGGTGTAAGGTTTCGTGCGCTCTGCGCGATATGTATATGTAAGGGAATGGCGCATGAGATCCGACACGCGGAGGGAGGGAGATGATGGGACGAGTGGAGGCCAACGTTCCTGTCGATCTGGCGGCCATCTTGCCGCTGGAACGGGCACACCTCGTCCGCTTGTGCGCGCAGCTCACCGGGACCACTCAGGCCGCCGAGGATTTGGCCCAGGAGACGCTAGCCGAGGCGTGGCGCCACGCCGATAAGCTGCGCGATCAGGAGGGGGTACGCCTTTGGCTCTCGGCCATTGCGCGCAACGTCTGCCGGCGCTGGGCGCATAAGCAGGGGCGTGACGCGGCGCATCTCGCTCCTGCCCTCGCCACTGATACCTATGATAGACCGTCCGCTGGTGCGCGCCTGGTCGATGACCATGACCTGACGCTTGACCTGGAGCACGACGAACTGGCCGACTTGCTCGACCGCGCCCTGGCGATGCTCCCGAAGGAAACGGGGCAGGCGTTGGTGCAGCACTACGTCGAGGGGTTGCCGCAGGCCGAGGTCGCGGCGCGGCTGGGGATACGGGAGGGGGCGGTGGCGGTGCGACTCCACCGGGGCAAGGTAGCCCTGCGACGCATCCTGCAACAGGACCTCTACGCTGAGGCCGCGACCTACGGCCTCGGCGATCAGGACACCGACGCCTCCTGCGAGACGCACATCTGGTGTCCCTTCTGCGGGTACCAACGGTTGCGCATGCACCTCGACCGGACCACCGGGGCCGCCGCCTTTCGCTGTCCCACCTGCTCGTCGGAGCCGGGGACCAACGTCGTCTTCACGCGCCAGCCGGACCTCCTGCACGGCGTCCGCAGTCACAAGGCCATCCTGTCGCGCCAGCTCGGGGCGCTGCATCGCACGTTGAGCCACGCGCTAGAGACGGGCGTCGGTCCCTGCATCGTCTGTGGGCGATCCGTCAACGTCCGGCGGGCTGCACCGGGCGTGGATCGTCTGGTGGGGGGCGCGCACGCCGGCATCTATGCCTGCTGTGATCACTGTTATGCGGCGTCGCCCTCCATCCCCTGGTTCGACCGTAGGGCGTCGGCCCTGCGCCTGCCCGAGACTCAACGCTTCTGGCGCCTGCACGCGCGCATGCGCGCCCTGCCGGATCGTCCGCTCACGTACGCGGGGCAGCCGGCGGTGCTCACCCGCTACCAGGGACTCTCCGGGCCGACCACCCTCGACATCATCTCGGCGCGGGACACGTTCGACATCCTGGCAGTCCATGCAGCGGCGTCGGCAGTCCATGCAACGGCGTCGGCCTAGAGCGGCGGCCGTGGCATGGATGGAGCGGTGAAGCAGCGGGCGCCGGTGGTCCTCAGACAACGTCCCTTCCTGCTGCTCTGGCTCGGCGGCGTCATCTCGCAGGGTGGCGATTGGGTCCTCACGATCGCGCTCCCCGTGTACGTGTACGACCTGACCCATTCGACCCTCGCGACCGGCGCCCTCGTCGTGGCCCAGGCGCTCCCTCGCCTCCTCCTCGGCCTCGTCGCGGGCGTCCTCGTCGATCGCTGGGATCGGCGCCGGACCGCGATCGGCGCCACCCTCGGGCAGGGCGCCCTCTTGCTCCTTCTGCTGCCGGTCCGGTCACCCAACGCGCTCCCGCTGGTCTACGCCATCGCCGCAGGCGTGGCGACCCTCGCGCTCCTCGTCGAGCCGGCCGTGGCCGCGCTCGTGCCGCGCCTCGTCGACGAGGGGGAGGTGTTGGCCGCGAACGGGCTGCGCGCGCTCGGCTGGGAATTCGCGCGCCTGGCCGCGCCACCCCTGGGCGGCCTCCTGATGGCGACGGCGGGCCTCAGCGGCGTGGCACTGGTGGACAGCGCGTCGTTCGCTGTGTCCGCGGCGCTGCTCGCCCTCATCGGCCGGCACGCCACCACTGCGGCGATAGACACGGGCGACACTGCGCGCGTCCGGACCCTCCGCGCGACGCTCCGGCACGACCTGTCCATCGGCGTGCGCGCGGTCGTGCACGACCGCCTGCTCGTCGCGTTGCTCGCGGTGGGGGGCCTTACCATGGGCGCCGAGGGGATCATCAACGTGCTGGGCTTCCCCTGGATCGCCATCGTGTTGAGAGGCGGCGCGACCGAGCGCGGGTGGCTCGCGACGGCGCAAGGGGTAGGTGGGATCGCCGGTGGGCTGACCCTGCGCACGCTGCGCCGGACCACGCCGGGTCGCGTCATCGGCGTCGGCGCCGTGCTGTTCGGCGTCCTGTCGCTGACACTGACCAACATCGCGCTGATGCCGATCGACGCGGGGGACCGCTGGCCACTCGCGCTGGTGCTTAAGGCCCTCTCGGGCGCGCCCCTGGTTGTCCTCGCCGTCAGCCTCGACACGCTGCTGGTGCGGAGCGTCGACGACCGGGTGCGCGGGCGCGTCCTGGCCGCCTATGGCGCGGCGGGCGGGTGCGCCCTCCTGGTCGGCCAGGTGCTCGCCAGCGTTCTGGGTGATCGTCTGGGTGTCGTGGCCGTGCTCAGCCTCCAAGGCGTCCTCTATATGATCGCCGGCGGCGCGGCGCTGACCCTGATCCCGTCCTCCCGGAGCGCGCGTCCGACCGCCGATCATGCCGCGATCGCCACCCCGACATGTCGGACTGATGGATAACGTCAAGACAAGGAGCGTGATGACGATGGTGCCACCCGTCACGTCCGCGCAGTGGCGCGCGGACCTGGACTACTTGATGGAGGCGCTGGGGCGCGAGCACCGCAACCTCTTCCACAGCGTGAGCCGCGAGAGCTTTGATGGCGCCGTGCGGTCTCTCCGCGCACGCATCCCCGTGCTGGCCGGGCACGAGGTCGTCGTCGAGCTGGGGCGCCTCGTCGCGCTGGTCGGGGACGGCCATACGAGTCTCCCGCTCGTCGCGGTTCCGGGTTTTTGCCGGTACCCGCTCCGGCTCTACCACTACGCCGATGGACTGTTCGTGCAGGCCATCACGCGGGAGCACGGCGCCGTCGCTGGCGCGCGCCTCCTGGCCATCGGCGATACGCCCGCGACCGACGCCTATGACGCAATGCGCCCGCTCATTAGCCGCGACAACGAAATGGGCGTCAGGGCCGCGGCGCCGGAGTTGTTGACCATCCCGGAGGTGCTGCACGCGCGCGGCGTGCTCGCCGATCCCAAACAGGCGACCTATGTGGTGCAGCGGCCGAGCGGTGAGCGCGTGACCTGCGCCCTGCGCCCGGTGGAGGCGCTGCCCACCGACCTGGCCGACGCCCGTGACAGTGCGGCGACGCGGCCGCCGCTGTGGCTTCAGCGGTCACCGGAGCACAACTGGTGCATGCATCTGGCCGATGTCGGGGTGTTGTACGTGCAGTATAATCGTGTGCGCGACGGGCAGGACGACAGTGTGGCGGCGTTCTTCGACCGTGTCTTCGCGCTCATCGAGCGGGAAGACGCCCAGCGCCTCATCCTCGACGTTCGGCTGAACGGTGGCGGCAACATGTCCCTGAATCGTCCCCTGATCCACCACCTGATCCGGTGCGATCAGGTGAACCAATGGGGCAAGCTCTTCGTCATCATCGGTCGGCATACCTTCTCGGCGGCGATGAATCTGGCCGTCGATCTGGAACGCCACACGCGGGCGCTGTTCGTTGGGGAGCCAACGGGGGCGCGCCCCAATCACTACGGCGAGATCGCCGACATCACCCTACCGCACAGCGGCCTCCGTTGCACAGCCTCGGCGCTCTGGTGGCAATACTCCTCGCCCCGCGATGATCGCCCCTGGATCGCCCCCGACGTCCCCGTCGCGCTGTGGGCGGCGGACTACGCCGCCAATCGCGACCCCGTTCTGGATGCTATCATGCGCTACGTGCCGGACCCGGCCCGTGCCGCGGAGGACCGGCACGAGCCCGAGTATCTGGACAAGAGACGCAGATGATCGATTGCTCGTCACATCGTTCAGAGGAGGCATAGGGAAGGGGCGTAGAGTCGAGGCCCTCCCAACTCTACGTCCCTTAGACGACCTTTAGCGACCCTGAACGTCTGCGGCTAGCGATCCGGTACGGCGGCCGAGAAAAGAGCATCGGCCACGTCCGCGTCGGGCTCCTCCGTCACGCCAGCGCTCTCGCTGTCCATCGCCTCGTCGTCGTCCTGACCGCCAGCGGGCGCGCGGCCGGACTCGTCGCCCTCGGGGCTGTCCGGCTCGTCGTCGCCGAGCGCGTCGTCGAACTCAGGAGCCTCTAACGGGCCGTCCGCGCGCGCCGGGCCGAGCGGGGGTATCCAGCTCTCGCCGCGCGCCGGCGCGCGGCCCTGGACCTCGGGGTCGTCGTAGTAGCGGCGCTGGGTGAGGCGCGCGGCGGGCTTCTGCGGCATCTTCACCAGCAGTTCGTCCTCCCGGATGTTCATCACCTCGTCGGGCGTCAGCAGCGCCCGCTTGGTCTCGCTCTGGCTCGCCCCGCCCCGGTCAGTCGTGACCTGGAAGCGGCCGCGCTGGACGTTGCTGCTCTGGGCCACGTCCGTTGCTTGCCCCAACACCGACTCGCTGAACCACTTGGCGTCGTCGTCGACCATGTTGGAGAGCCCGATCTTCGTCCCGCAGGCGGCCTTGATGGCGATGAAGCCCTGCTCGTCGTAGGTCTCGACGGCCTGGCCGGTGGTCTGGAAGACGTAGACGCCGTAAACGCCGGCGCTGCGCAGGAGGTTGAGCGCCGTGGTGAAGCGCGGGACGAAGCCGATGTTGCCCCACTCGTCGCCGTAGATCATCACGTCCTGTTTAAGGGCGCCGCCCGGCGATGTGCGCGCGGTCTGCCCGAGGGTGCGGTACACGTCGAGGAAGAAGCTGGCGGTGAGGGGCCGCAGTTCCTCGATCATGTCGGGGTCGAGGGCGAGGAAGATCGCGACGGGCTTGCCCTCGCCGCTGCCCAGGCGGGACAGCTTGATCTCGTGGGTGCTCGTCGTGGCCTGGATGGTCGGCTCACTCAGCAGCATGAACTTGGGGCTGATTTCGCTCCACACGCTGCCCAGGAGCTTGCTGTTCTTTTCGAGGTTCGCCATGAAGCCGCGGGCGAGCTTGCGCGCCTGACGCGACGGGCTCTTCCTGAGCTTGGCGATGACCCAATCGGCGCTGTGGCCGTTGAGCAGGTCGTCGAGGTGCGCGAGCGTGACGGTGGCGCCGCTGGGGTCCTCGGCCTGCAAGTGGAAAATGCCGGCCATCATCACGTCGCGCGCCCAGTTGTCCCAGATCGGCTCCTTCTCGTTGGCCCCGGTGTTCCTGATCCAGGCGTTGCACCACAGGGCCGTGAGGAGCGGGCTGACGCAGCACGACAGCGGGTTATAGCCCAGGGAGGTCGCCGGCGAGCCGAAGTTGACCACCCAAATCTCGTAGTGTGTCGAGAGGTGCGTGTAGGCTTTCTGCAGCAGTTCGAGCTTGAGGTCGGGGATCACGAGATCGCGCGCGCCGGTCTCGCGCAAGAGGTTGGCGAGGATGAAGCCGCTCGTCTTACCGGAGCCGATGGGGCCGATCAGCAGGACGTTGAGCACTTGCAGGGCGCGATCCAGGGCGACGCTCACGCCGTCGCGCGTGCCCAGGAGGAGCGGAGCGCCCTGATAGGCCACCGTCCGCAACTCGGCCCGCGTCATCCAGCGCGCCGAGCCGTGCGCCGTCGAGGGCTTGAGCGGGCGCGGCCGGGTGTAGAAGAACCAGAAGCCGCGCCAGCCGATGACGCCCAGGAACACCAGGGGCACGAGCAGTTCCATGGCGATGGCGCCGCCGAGGCCACCGTGCGACCGCGTGTGCAGCCAGGCGTAGCGGGCGTCTATATTCCGCGTCCACGCGCCCCAATCGAAGACGTGCTGATGAGGGTTGGTCAGCGTTTGGGTGCTGTCCACCACCAGTTCGACGGGATAGGCCAGCCACACGTAGAGGTGGCGATAGGCGGCCTGGGGCAGGCCCAGGAGCCAGAGCAGGGTGAGCGTGCCCAGGGCGTAGAGGGCCAGGCGACCACGCCGGGGCAGGCGAGCGACACGCCCGCGAAGACCGGCTACTTGGAAAAGAATGGCAGGACGCTGCGCCTTATCCATCGCCGTGCCCCCCGTCGCCCAAGCCTACGGAGGCGGGCGCGACCTCGGTCAGCCCACGCGCCGTTTCCAGATCATCTGAATAGTGGTTGTCTGCCCCGTCGCCGTACGAATCACGCCGTGCAGCGAGAGCGGGAGGGCATTGACCAGTTCCCACCCCTGCGAACCCATCTGCTTCATCCTCGTCTGCTCGTAGTCCTTCATGTCGCTGGGTTTTACCTGCTCCGTGTAGTAGTCCCACATCTCCTGGGTTGACATGTTCGGGCGCTGCTGTGCGTATGTCATCGTTGATCCCTCCGTCCGCGTTTGAAAGTTCCTGGATGCGGACCTCCGGTATGTCCAGTAGTCTCCCTTCTAGGATAGGCGCAAGGAGGTTCTGATGTCGCCCCGCGTCGAGGTCAGCCAGGCGCAGCTTGTGCGCGAGGAGCGCGTCCATCAACTCCTCGTGGTCGAAACCCACCGCCGCCGCGATCGTGGCCGCGTCGCGGTCCGCTGACGGCAAGCTCTCCCGGACTTGGCGCCACAGGTGGTAGCGGCCGATGGTCTCCTCCCGCGTCCAGCCCTCCTCGCCAGGGCCGGCGAGCAGGTAGGCCGGCCGCGGCCGGCCGTGCCACAGGGCTGTCAGGTCGTCGGCGGCCATCTCCGCGCCCAGGCGCAGGAACGTGCGCGGGGACGGTAGCCCCACGACTTTGACGCCCCGGATGAGGCGGCGACCATCACCGTTGGCGCAGGTGAGCGCCCCCACGATGGAGCTTCCTCCGACGATGGTGATAAGGAGGGAGAGCTGGGGGACGAGCATCGCCGCCACCAGCGTTACCACCGCGATCCCGAGCGCGGGCGAGAGCATGCCGCCCGCGCGCTCGTCATGGTTCTGCATCTCGCCCGCGATGCGCGAGAACTCGTACCAGGGCATCCAGGTGTGCCACTGGATGCGCGCGCGGAACGTGGGCCGCCTCATTGGATTGGACATACTGTACCTCTGTATAGAGCAGGTGTGGGTGTGTTTACGCCGAGCCAATCTTGCTCGTGGCCCACTTTTTGGCGGCGCCTACGGCCGTGCCGACGCCCATATCGGTCACGGACGAGGCGACGGCGCCGACGACCGCACCGGCCGAGCCGACGAAGCCGCCGACGATCGCGGGCATCTTGTAGAGCATGAAAGTGAGGCCGAGGGCGCCGAGCGCGGCCGAGAAGCCGCCGAACTCGGACATGGGGCCGCCGGCGGCGAACATGAGCGCGATGAGCTTGAGCGCCACGGCGTAGCCCACCGGCCAGAGCGCGATGCTGATGAAGATTTTGGCCCACGACTTGGCGATGGTGTCGAAGTACGGCGACACGAACAGGGCCAGGCAGAGCGGGCCGACGATGTAGAGGCCGCCCAGGATGCCCTCCCCGAACATGCGCACCACGACGGCGAGGACCACGATGACCCAGCCCACGATCAGCACGAGCACGTCGAGGATGCCCGTGAACGAGAGAGCCGTATGGACGGCGAGGATGGCCCCCCGGATCGCCGTCCAGGCGCTCTCGCCCTGAGCCAGCGGGAAGGTATTGATCGTGTCGGTGGCGGTATTGAGCGCGATGAAGCCGAAGCTCATGAGCTGGGGGTAGCCCAGGATAAGGCCCGTCACCACCACGGCGCGGCGCACCGGGCTCGTCAATTGCGTGAAGTCACCGACGCCCAACTGTTCGAGGTAGCGCGCGAACACGCCGACGATGATGAAGCCGAAGAACAGCACGCCGGCGAGTTGCTGCAAGGCAGACTGGAAGCGGCGCAAGCCGTCCCATTGGAGTACGGTGGGGTCGGCGATGTTGGGGTGGTAGGTCAGGTCATGCGCGAAGGGCGCGACCATGGCCGTCCACTCGTCGCTGACGTTGTGCTCGATAGGCGAGAACAGCCCCATCACCAGGCCGTTGAGCGCGCCGCCGATAGCCCCGAAGATGGCTCCGACGAAGCCGCCGAGGTCGGGGCACCACTGGATGAGGCCGCCCAGGCAGTAGTGCGGGGCGCTGCCGCCCCCATTCTGATAGCCCTGGCCCTGAACGACCGTGAACAGGGCGACGGCACTGGTATGGTTGGCGCCCACGGCCCGGATCTCGTGACCGCCCGGCGCCGCGTCGGTCGGGATCGTCACGTCGAGGCGGACATGGCCGCTCTCGTCGGTCTCACTCGTCGCGAGGGCGTGCGCGTCGTTGTCCCAGTACAGGGTGACGGCGGTGTGCGGCGGGAAGTCAGAGCCAGCCGCGACGATGCCGGTGTTCGTCAGGCCTGAGGTCGCGGAGAGGGCGAGCGCCGGCTTGTGCGTCGCCGTGGGCGACGGATAGGGTGTGTAGGTCGCGGCCGGGGTGTTGGTCGGATAGGGAGTCTGCGTGGGGACCGGCGTAGCGGTCGGCGGCGGGGCGGCGGCAGCGGTGGGCATCACTGGTCCGAGCGTGGTCAGCGTGAGCACCAGGCCGAGCGCCATGGCCACGGTCAGGGTGCGTAAGTGCGAGTAGGAGTGGGAGCGGGAAAGGATCATCTCTGTGCCTCCTTGCCGGCGAGGTGCCGGATCGCGGCCGCCACGCTGCCGAGGCGGGCGACGGCGGCGTTGCGCGTGGGCACGTCGGTCCAGGTCTCGGTGGTGAAGGCCCAGTATTCGAGCGGTGGGGCCATCACGCCCACCAGGCCCCGTCGCCGGCTGCCGTCCTTGGCTTGACGGAACAGCATCATCTGGCCCTCGTGCAGCCCGGTCAGGGTGTGCGCCTCCTCGACGGAGCATTGCAGCGTGCGCGCGGCCCACGCCGCCGTGTCCTCGGCCTCGCGCACGTCAGCCAGGCGGAAGATGCAGCGCAACGAGGCGGCGTCGAAGATTGGCTTGGTGGCCGGCTTAATCAGTTCGCTCACCTGCTGGCTGGCGAAGGCCAGGATGAGCCCGATGTGGCGGCTGCGCTTGGCCCAGTTGGTCAGCTCGGCGCCGGCCTTCATGAACTCGGAGAGGAACCAGCCCTCGTCGATGGCCAGGAACTCGGCGCTGGTGCCTGCCCCGCTCGTGCCGCGCGCGGCGTCGAAGGTGCTTTTGGCGCGGTGCGCCATGGTGGCGGTGATGGTGAACAGGGTCAGGGCGTAGAGGCGTGGGGCCAACTCGTCGAGGTTCCAGCACAGCACATCCTCGTCGATGTTGACGCGCGTCGGGCGGTCCACCAGATGCGCGTAGCGGCCTTCGCCGTAGGTTGGGTCGGTCACGTACTGCAAGAGCGTGGCGTGCAGCTTCTCCAAGAGTTCTTGCTTGCGCGCCGTCAAGCCCTCCTCCCTGTCCAGCCCCGCGACGTGGGCGACGATCTCACGTTCGAGCGGCGCGTCCCCTGCGAGCAGCGGGCGCTCCTCCCCGGCCGTGACGCCGTGATCCCGATAGACGGCCTGGATGGCACGGTCGAGCAGGCCGCGTACCTCGTCGTCGAGGTCCTGACCTGGATTGCACAGCATGATTTCGTGGGCGGCCACCAGGAAGTCGATCTTGCGGTGCAGGCGCATCCCGGCCGGCAAGTCCCACAGGTTGATGATCGGCGGGTCGTCGTCCTTGCCGGGCGCAATATACGTCCCGCCGCACAACGCGACGAAGGGCGCGAAATGGTCGGCACGGGCGATCAAGGTCACGCGCTGGCCCCGGTAGCGCGCCCACAACGCGCAGCGCAGTAGCCAAAAGGTTTTACCCTGGCCCTGGGCGCCGGTCACGACCATGACGCTCGTCGAGAGCGTGTCGTGGATGGGGTCGAGCAGCACCAGCTCGTGGCCGCGCGTGGTGAAGCCTACCGGGAAGCCAGTCGGCGTGCCAGGGTTGTGCGCCAGGTAGGGGAGGCCGTTGCCGACGACAGCGGTGTGCCATCGTCTGGCCCGCCGCCGCGCCGCGTTCTGTCCCAGGGGCAGCGAGGCTTGCCAGAGCGGCTTCTGATAGCCGCGTCCCTTGCCGGGCTGGATGCCCAGGCGCGTGCCAATGAGCGAGAGGGCGCGGCGCGTCGCCGTATCCAACTCGTCGAGCGTGCGGGTTTGTAGAGTCAGGGTGACGGTGGAGAGGGCCAGGCCCTCCTCGGCGCTGTGCAACTCCTGCGCCAGGCCCTCGGCCTCGGCCTTGTTGTCCTCATCGTCGAGCGAGGGCAGCTTCTTCTTCTCGTAGGCGCGGCGCACGGAGGTCGCGAACGCCTTGCGCTTGCGCAGGACGCGGCCGCGCTCGCGTAGGTTGTCCAGGCCCCGCAGGTGCCACGACAGACGCGCGTTGCACTCGATGGCGATGAGGTCGGCGAACGTGCCGGGGTTGGTCAGTTCCTTGGCGTGGAGCAGGTAGAGGGTGCGGCTGTACAGCGCAGGCGTCCCGTCGTCGGATACGTCGTGCTCGACCTGACGCCGGCGCTCGCGCCAGGAGGTTGGCGTCAAGGCTTCGGCCAATGTGCCCGCATCGCAGGCGGTGGCCAGGTCCTCGGGCTGGGGCGTGCCGGGGTTGGCGCTACGCCAGAGGAAGGCCAGGGTGTCGGCGCGGCGCAAGCGGCGCGCGGGCAGGTCGGAGGCTTTGAGCTGGGTGAGCGTGTCGTCCACGGCAGCATCGAGGCCGCGCCGGTCCACGGTCTCGGGGCCGGTGCGCCGGACGCCCATCTGATCGCGGAACTCCTCGACGAGGCCGGCAAGCCCGCCCCGGCGCTCGGGAGCCGGGGCGACGACAGCGTAGCCGGAGAGGGCGGGGACGTGGGTGCGCGCGACCTCCCCCTTGAGCCAGGCGAGCGTGTCGCGGGCCACGGCGGACAGCTCTGGGTCGGCGGTCGTGACTAGGGCGCGCACGGCCGCGATAGCGTCGTCCGGGGCGGTCGGGTTGCTCTCGATCACCGCCTGCAAGGGCTGGGCGTGGGCCAGGCCGTGGACGAGGGCGGCGAACTCGCGGCAGACGCGCTCCTGGTCGTAGGGGCCGAGGGCCGAGAGGTTGAGGAAGGCGTCGATGCGCACGACGGCGAGGCAGCTTCCATCGGCAAAGACGATGGTGCCGTCCGGCTCGACCGTGAAGTGGCCGGGGCCGGACGGCAGCGGGAGGGGCGTGCGCGGGCGTCCCGTCCGCTTTGTGGCCTCGTGCTCTGTAGCCGCGCGCCGGCGTATGCCGTTATGAGGCCCCGTGGCCGGTGTGCCGTCCGGGGATGCCTGGGAGGCCGGCGACGATGGCGTGGATCGCGGCGGCGACACAGGCGCGCGCACGGCGAATAGGCGAGCCAGCGGCGCGGGGACGACGGGGCGCGCAGGGGATGGGGGTGGTGTAAGTGCCATGGACGGGCTCCTTGCGGTAGGTGTGGCGGCGAAAGCTATAGGTCATGTGCTGACGAACGAACGGCTCGCGGTTGCTGTCGGCGGCGGCGTAAAACAGGACGGCGGCGATCCCGCCGATCAGGCCGGTCGTGAGCATACGGGTGGCGAGGACGCCGAACGTCGTCGCGCCGGGGAGGTAGCCGCTCACCCACCACAGGGCGACGGCGAACAGGACGGCGGCGAGCAGCGCCACGGTCTGCGCGATGGTGAGGTTCGCCGGGCCGCGCCAGGGCTCGTTAGGCACGCGCGGGCTGCGGCGGTTGCGCTGGGTCTGCATCGAATCCATGGACGATCTCCCCAAAGAAAAGCGGCGGTGGATGTTGGCCAAAGCAGGGGCCGGGTCCACCGCCGCTGACGGTCGGGCGTTAGCCGATGTGCGCTCCGGTCTTGCCAGCGAGCGCGGCGGCGAAGACGCGGGTCACGAGCAGCAGGATCATGCCGATCCAGGCGCCACGCGTGATATCGCCGCCGTGCTTGTAGCCGATGACGCCGGCGGTGGTGCCCATGCCGGTCCCGATGATCCCCAGGCCCACGGCCCCGAGGACGAATTGCAGGCCGTAGTCATTGATGAGTTGGATGAGTTGGTCCATGTCTTTTCTCTATCCTTGCTGATGTGCTACTACTCGTGTCGTGCAAGTCAGGTGGTCGTCCCAATGGCCTTCCGTGAGGAGCAACAGGTGCGCGTCGGTGCGTTCCCGTGTGGCCTCGACCTGGCCGGCCCAGGCCGTTGACCATGCGCGCCCGCCCCTCATTCATCGGGCGTATCACCTCCTCTCAAAACATCTTTTTGCCTGCATGCCCTTGCCGTCCTGTTGGGCGCTTGATACGTTAAAGGGAGCGGGTCCCCAACGTGCGGCATTAGCCGTTGTCTATATACAACTTATTGTATATAGACAACGGCTATGCTGCTGAGAATACCAGATAGACATAAGAAGGTCAAGTGTTCTAACAGGACACTTAAGAGAGGGGTATGGCAGACACACTCGACGATGCGGCGGACAAGCCGACCACCTTCTCGGCTTTGCTCAATTACCTCTTCGCCACGAAGTTCAAGCCCGATGGGGAGCGATACTCAGCGGCCGAGGTCAGCAAGGCGACGGGTTTGCGCGAGGAGTACATCAGCAACTTACGCAAAGGCAAGATCGCTAACCCGCCAGCCGGTAGGGTTCAGGTGATCGCCGATTTCTTTGGAGTCAACGTCGGCTATTTTACTGGAAAGTTTGTCTCGCCACAGGCGGCCGACGTGACCCAGTTGGAGGCGCCACAGGACCAGGAACTGTGGGATGCGCTCCGCAAGCCTCTGGTGCGCGAGGTCGCGTTGCGCGCCGGCGCCATGGGGTCGGCCGAGCGCGCCATCATCCTGGAGATGCTGGGTCGCGCCGAGCAGTTGGCGAAGGCGGCCGATGCCGTAGAGGGCGCACGAACACGGGACGACAAGCCCGATGACTCTACAACGCCATAGTTATACCCACTGCGCACGCCATTTACATGGCCTGGAATAAGCGTAGCTGTCACCAAGTGCAAGGTATGTTGATAGATAGGCACGCAAGGTTAGTCGAAGAGGGCTGACAAGTGCCGCCTTTTACCAAGAGTCGGCTCTTATTGGAGATAAAGGATGGTCGATAATAGCTCTGCACCGCGTTAATGACCGTCACAAGGTCCCAAGTGCCACGTCCAGCGCCATAATCGGTACTTTAATCAACACCTTGAGTGTCCATCGATAAAGTTACATTGCCCCTGATGACAGCTACGCTTATTCCAGGCCTACATCCGCGACCGCACCAACCTACCAGAGGACCTCACATGCCCGAAATAGAGTTCATGCAAGTGTTGGCCGTGGCCATGGCCGCCCTTGTCAGTGATTTGAGTATCGCGTTGAACCTACCGTTCCCTTTCACGGCCGAGCAACTCGCTGGGGCCGTGGCACAGTGGCGACGCATCCGCATCGAGATAAAGCCGCATCACATGGGCAAGGCAAAAGTCTACGGCCTGTGCAAGTGCGTGAGACCGGACCACTACATCATCTTTTACCGTGCCGATGGGGTGACGTATATTCAACAACAACGCATTATCTTCCACGAGCTGTGCCACATTATCCTCAGCCACGTCTCACCGTTAAATCCTGTTCACGAACTGCGCGATGAACTCACGGTGACGCTTCAGGATCAAGAGGCCGAGATGTTCGCATCGATTGCGAACAAGTCCGCCCTGGCGCTGGGCAGCAAGCTCACGGTGGCGAAGGTTCCGATGCCCGACCGAGAAGGTAGCCCCACCTTCAGCGCGCTTTTCAAAGCCTTACACCTGAAGGCGCCTGCCGCCTCGAAGGACCCGACCGAGGGCGAACCGGCCGATCAGTTCGACGAGTTTCTCAAGGTTATGGGTGGCTAGTCATGATATACACTCTTTTGAGCCTGGGGCTCCTGATGGCCGGTATTATAATAGTGCGTCGCAAGAACAAGGGCGCGCCCCGTACCACGCTCAATGGGCTCGGCTACATCGTTGGCGCGATTAGCATCATGGTCTGGCCCGCAAGCCACAGTGCCGTCATCGACGCCGTGAGCCGGACACCGGGGCTCGGGCGTCTCCTCAACGATATATGCGCAACCCTGGCGGCGATGTTGCAGTTCGGCTTCATTACCAACCTGGCGACGGCTTGGTCCCGGTGGCGCAAGATCGCCGTCGTCGTCTACATCGCGCTGCTGACCCTCTTCGCGGGGATATGGCTCGCGCTCCACGTCGCGCTGGGGCAGGATCTCGGCCGCTTCCTGTACGCGGGCTACGCCACCGACTCGCTCCCCGTGCGCATCTGGAACACCGTCGTCGGGCTGACCATCGTGTATGTCTGTGTCCTGGCCTTCATCGGCTACACGCGGGCGAACGGCAAGATACACAACCGCTACCCCCGCCTCACGACGGCCGTGGGCTCGTCGGTGTGGGCGACGTTCACCCTGTACGGCGTACTCATCAACGTGCAGCTCGCGGCCGTGTGGCTAGGGCGCGGCGACATAGGTATCAAGCGGTTCCTGGGGCCGATCGTCGTTGTCTGCGTCGCGGTCGCCCTCATCCAAACCGCGATCATCCTCTTCGGCTCACGGCTCTCGCGGCAGGGCCGTCGCTGGGTCACGTACGTCCGCCTATGGTTTTCGTTGACGGAGAAGCGGGCGCAGGTTAACCACGGGGTCGAGCGCCTTGAGCAACTGCTTATCGACAATACGAACGCCTCCTGTGTCGCCAACGACCAGCGCGCTAATCTCGACAAGTACGCCGACGCCGAGGTGATCGACGCGGTAGACGTGCATTTGGAGGCCCATGGCATCCCTCCGTACCAGCGCAAAGCGGGCCGCCAAGCCGTGCGCTACCTCATCGTCCACCGGGCCAACGCCGTGCGGCCGCTCTACGATGAGAACAAGCACGCCAACAATGACGAGGACGACGAGGACCTGGCCGGGGTGGACGACGAGGGCCTGCTAGCCGATCTCTCCCGCCTCGAGATAGAGCACCTCTACGTGCATGCCGACGCTGCCCGGATCGGCGGCCTGGTGATCCTGATGCAACGCGGCGAGATGCTTGTCGGCGGCCGTCTGTCCGAATTGGAGCCACGCTGGCGCGATTCGGACGGTTGGCGCCGCGAGGTCGCCGCACTCATTGTCGAGGTGCTGCGTGCCCGCGCTCGCTACAAGCGCCCGGCCCTCTTTGTGGTAGAGCGGCGTAAGCGGCGTCGGGTGACACGCATAACGTCAAAACAAGGAAGGACAGGAGCATGAGCCGCAGGGGATCGTTACATGACTTCAACCCGCGCAACACGGGGCTCTACGAGGCCAACGTTTGGAAAGCCTATTACGACCGGGATTGGCCGCTAGCTCTACTGTTGGTGTACCGGATGCTGCGTTCGCAGTTTAACTTGGGGCCAATGCAAGGGGCGCGCGCAACCTACTATAGCGTCCGTGCGGCCGTCGCGTGGGTGCCGCGCGACCACGACATCGAGAAGGTGCGTGCCCTGCTCCGGCGCTTCTACGGTGTGCTGCGCGCCGCGACCGGTGCCCCGTTTGATGCGGAAGCCGCCGGCGACGCCGAGCTCGAATATTGGGCCGTACATCGACAGTTCGATGGCGAGAAAGGCCGGCCCGAGTTAATCGACGCCAACACCCGCATCGCGGCCACGGTCTATAGCCTCTCCTTCGCCCAGGCGCACCCAGCCGGCGTCGCACGGGCACATGCCGCCGACTTGGTCGACGACATCACCGGGGGGCGTCAGGCGCCCACTCCTGAAGCGTGGGCAACCGTAGCGGCCACGTTACGCAGCGCGTACACCCTCTTACACGATGCGGCCGCGGTCACCGCACAACAGAGCCGTGCGACAGTATAAGCGATCTATAGGCGCTCCATCTCTGGTATCCAGCCGCGCCACATTTTTCCCAAGTAGGCAGAGGTCGCCGGCGATATGGTGGCGGGATGGGCGGACGTGACGCGCGCGGAAACGACGCCCTCAGCCACCACGTCAGCGCTGGTCTGTGTCCGTCCCCGCCTTGTCTGTGTATCGGTTAAACCGGCCCGCATCACTATGATCAGGCTGCACCTCATAGCGGCGCTCGGCCCTATTCCCAGGGCAGCGTCGGCAGCCGATGGAGCGCGGCAAGGTAGCGCGCCTCGTCGTAAGGCTGTTTGTGCGTGAGCACGTCGAAGATCTCGCTCGTCACCGCGCAGGCGATCAGCCGCCGCGCCTCCTCCTCGGGGTAGCCGTCCGCTAGGAGCCGGTCGAGGGTGTGGCGTGTGTCCGGCGGCGTGCCGTCGCGCAGTTGGGTGTCCACGACCTCCCTGATGGCCGCGCCGAGCGCCGGGGTGGTCTCAGGCGCACCCCTCGTCCGAGCCATCGTCCGAGCCATCGTTTGCCCGTCCCGCTCTTTCCGTGCCATTATGTCCCTCCCCGTTCCATCTCGATCAGCGCGTGGTTTCACCCTCCATGATACTGATGACCACGGCGCGGTCAAGGGGGAGAGGGTGCGGTCGGTGGGGCGGGACGGATGCGAAGCTCACGGCGCCGACACCCATCAGCCAAAGGCGCCGGCGTCGGCCTATACCCGTCCCCCACTCCATTACTCTAATGCTTCGAATGTGCAAAAGGTTACGCGATGGTGCGACGGAGCCGGCGTTGATACCCTGCGTCGCTCCGTAGCCATTCGGCCCACTCGGCCCACCAGCGCAGGCAAAACACCTCGCCGGTCGGGCGATATTCGACCTCGATCTCCCACGAGGGCAAGCCCTCTGGTTGTGCTAGGCGCACGACGCGGTAGGTCTCCGCTTCCTGCGCGATGTCACGGCGCAGCTCGCGCGCCTGGCACCAGTCCATGCGCAGTTCGTCGGGGAAATAGTCGGGCGAGAGGTCCATGTGGTAGGTATCGACGCGGACGACGCACGATAATAGCCACGCCTTGGCCCTATCGTGCGTGCCCGTATGGGGGCGGCAGCCGGACCACGGCGGCGAAGGCGTTTGGTCGTCGCAAACGGATGTCCGGCGACGACCTGCTACTTGGAAAAAGAATAGAGCGGCTCGCCTGCCCCGACCTGCCCCGCCCACACGCACCCTGGAAACGCCCGTTTCCGCGCCTCCCCCTTAATTGACGATTATTCGGCGTGCACCCCCGCGACGCTGGCGAGACCGCCACTTTCATGCGTGACACCGCAGCGGCCGCGCACCCCCTGTACCCCGAAATATCTTTGCTGTAACGGGGCGCGGACCGAATGAACATGCACCCATTTGGGGGTTTTTGCATAACCCCTCAAAAAGGTGCATTAAGAGAGTTGGCTGGGCGTTTGGCGTCTCAGAATATCTAAGATGCCACGAGACCGGCATTTTGAGACGACTTTTGCGACGCGGCAGGCCCGGTGTTCCGCAACGTGTACCTTGTGAGACCCCGTCTTGGGCGGCAAAAGCCTGGAATCGCCCTGTTATCTGCCTTCCCCGACGACGGAAAGAGCCTACTGCACCTTTTGGGGGGGATATGCAGAAACCCCCCATTTCGGCCCTCTTTTGGCGCTTTTCCCCTTGACAAAAGACCCATGCAGGTGTTATGATTAGAAGGTGAGGGGCGGTTGGCTCCCACGGGTAGAGGCTATCGAGGAGCTTCGAGACATGACACAGGCAAGCACACAGGCGGACGTCAAGCCAAGCATTCGCAGGACCGGGCGGTACACCTTTGAGACCAAGAGCCGCACGCGAGAGGGGGTTATGCATGCGCAAGACGTGTTGCATCTCAAATGCTCGTGTGAGGCAGGCCAGAAGGGCATGAGGTGTTGGCACCTGGTGCTCGCGCTCCAGGCCGAGCAGTGGTACCAGCGCGCCGAGGAGCAGTACAAGGCGCATAACAAGGCGCGACGGCAGCCCGCTCCCACCCCGACGTCGACGCGCCCGCCTGGCATGGCGGCCCTACAGGAAGCGTTCGGAGCCTAAATGAACAATGCGGGCGGGGGATCGAGGCCCCCGCCCGCATGAGTAGCACGGAAGGACACCCAGCAATGAACATCGCAACCGTCGCCACCCCTATTGTAACTTCTCTCGACACTATCGACGACGTGACGATCAGGGTCACCTTTCGGCCCTGCGACCCCATCGGCCTGACCGAGGTGGTTATCGACCCTGAGCCAGCCGAGGATGCCCGCGTGGTGGACCTGCTGGACGCGGCGATTGCCCGCTTGACCTGCTACCGCGCTGGCTACCACCACGCGACCGAGGACGACGCGCGGCCGGTGCGGCTGCCCATCCCCTGGTACGGCTGGGGCCGCTAGGGCCGTTCACCGTGGGCCGGCGGCGCTTGCCGGCCCACCCACGCCCACACGAGAGAGGGATACGACCATGACCACCGAGACGACGGCCAACCCGACCACGGCGCACTTCGCCAAGATCGACCAGTGGATGCAACGCCTGGCCGATGAGACCGACCAGGCCGCGCAGAGCGCCGAGCTCACCCGCTATCTCACCATCCTGAGCCGCTTTTATAGCTACAGCGCCCACAACTGCGCCCTGATCGCCCTGCAGCGCCCCGACGCGGTACGAGTGGCCGGCTACCGCGCGTGGCAGGCGCTCGGCCGGCAGGTCAAGAAGGGCGCAAAGGGTATCGCTATTTTGTGCCCGGCCCCAATCAAGGGCAAGACCGACGCGGGCGACGACGCCGTGATCGCCCTAAGATTCCGCACGGGGTACGTGTTCGATCTGGCTGACACCGAGGGCGACGACCTGCCCGCGCTGACCATCCATACCGTCGAAGGCGACCGCTACGTGACCCTGCTCCACCACCTGATCGAGATCGCGGAGCGCGGCGGCCTCTCCGTCACCTTCAAGGATCGCCTCGTGCAGGACGCCAACGGCGTCAGCTACGGCGACGGCCGCATTGAGTTGAAGCAGGGCAACCCGGCCGGCAATCTCTGCAAGACATTGATCCACGAGCTATGTCACGAAAGGATGCACCGGGCCGAGGAGCGCCGCACGTTCACGACGCAGCAGGTCGAGTGCCAGGCTGAGGCGGCCGCGTACTGCGTCTGCCAGGCGCTTGACGTTCCAACGCCCAATACGCCGACCTATCTCGCCCTCTACAAGGTCTCGCGGTCGGTGTTGGCGGCAAACATCGACGCGATCAGGGCCGGCGTCGCCGCGCTCATGCGGGAGATCGAGCCGGTGTTGGAGTCGGAAAGTATTGCCGCCTAGCGCGCCCCTCTTGGAGAGCGTCGGCGGTTGACCGACGCTCTCCAAGAGGGGGCGCAATGAGCCACTCTGTTACCACAGCGTGCAACGCCACGACAGACCTGACTCGGACCGACATTGAGCGTGTTGCGCGCCTTCAACACATCGTACGCGGCAAACAGGGCGTGAGCCTGAGCGCATACCGGGGACAAAGTGGCGCCATGATAGTCGGCCAGGACTTATACGCCACCCACCGCATCAGGTTGAGTTCAGAACGCATCGGCGTGGCATACGTGAACGGCGCGTCCTGTGCGGAAAGGACCATAACGATGACGAAGGTGGCGGAGAGGGCGAGCGGAAGCCGGCGACGGATGGTAGACGCTGGCGTTAGACGTGCGTGTGCAAGCGGGGCCTCTCCCCGCCTCGCAAC
>JAABUW010000646.1_pt1 | contig 66134 bp, 106 predicted proteins | sample 5560081 | NCBI WGS metagenome assembly JAABUW01 (sample SAMN10711882, study PRJNA513363) | rock metagenome | isolation source: Antarctica rocks | place: Antarctica: Victoria Land, Knobhead sud | reverse complement strand
TCCCCACTTTCTCCCTCCTCCCCACCACCTCTCCCATCTGTTTCCCCATTCCCCTCCCACCCCCGGTCCCATCCCCCATCCCAAAAACCACCACCCTCCCTTTCCTCCCGGCCCTTCCCGTCCTTCCTGCACGATGTAGGAAATCCAATATATCCCTCGGTTGGTCCACTAGCATCACCGTGCTCACCAACGGGCTGAAATCCAGTCCCCGCGATAACAAGGACGTCGTGATGAGTATCCGTGGACTGGGAGCTTTTGGAGTTGGGATTGTGGATGGGGTGGTCTTTGGGTCAAGGAGGAATGCGTCGAGGTCGCCGTTTTTACCGTGTTCCCGCTGCGCCGCCTCCCCCGTCCAGGCGAGATTCGGCAGCTGTCGATCTTCAAGTACCTTGCTCAGCGACTTGACCTTCAAGTCCGAGTTGCAGAATACGATAATCTTGCTTCGATCAACCTCGGTCCCGCTTTCCATTATATCTTTCCGAGCGACAGCGTCGGCAGCGAGGACACGCCTGACCTCATGCGCGACGTCGGCGAGGAGGTTTCCCGATCCGGAGGAAGGGACGAAGCGCGCTTCGAGGTTGTACGGTAGTTTATGCATCGCCGGGGAGAGGAGTTGGGTGAATGGTGTAGATGAGAGGAGGGGGTCAGTATTGAAAAGGTGGACGAGGGAAGGTGGAAGGGTGGCGGTGCAGAGGATCAGGTTGGTGGCAGGGCGGGTGGACAGGATGTGTCGGAGGATGACGAGGATTTCTTCCGCAAAGTCGGGACCTGTCTCCTGTTAGCTTGTCACAATAATGACTCTGAGGAGTGTGGCGTACCGAGTAGGACATCCGCTTCATCAACCACCACCCAATCCAACCTATCCACCCCAACATACGCAGTCCTCTTCTCCTCCCCCTCTTTGGACTCACTCCTCGGACTCGCCAACCCAAACATCCGCCGTGTCATCGCTCCAGTCCCACAGAGCACGTCCAGCCCACCTCTCCGATCCCCAATCCCTCCATATTTCGTACTACTCATCCCCATAACACTCAGCTTGACCACATGACACAACGCCTTGGCCATCCCCGTAGACTGTCGCGTCAACTCGTGCGTGGGGCTGAGTACCAGTGCTCTCGGTTGGAGAGTCCGTGCTTCGTCCTGTGAAGGGCCTCTGGTATCCGTAAATTTGAGGTGCGAGAACAGCGGGAGGAGGTACGCCAGTGTCTTGCCCGAACCCGTCTCAGCCCCTAATAACACCCTCGCCGGACCTAGGAAGGAGGGGAGAAAATGCCGGAGAGAGAGAGTCTGGATCGCTGTAGTCTTCCCGGTTACTCCGAATCGCTCTTGCATCGGCCCCAGCAGGTCAGGGTGAAGCTGAAACTCCTCAAACCGCCTCGGCGCGGCGGAATGTGTGTCTGCCGAAGCTTCAGGGGCTGCATAGGTGGTTGGCGAGAAGGGCTTAGATAGAGGGAAGGGGGAGGATCGGGGTCCACGGGGCGAGATGACGGGTGCGGGTCCACCGGATTTGAGGCGTTCGTGTGGGGGTGAGTCGAGTTGTGCTAGACGGCGGGAAGTGGTTTGAGGGGTTTTAGGTCGAGAGATAATGGCTGGGGCGCGTCGAGTGGTACTGGCTGGTAGTGATCGTGTAGGATGAGATGAAGGGGAAGGACCGAATCCGGTTTCAAGCCGCGGAGGACGACGAGGAGGGTTTTGGACGGTACGTGGGCCGCCTGCGGAGCAGATGGGGGAGGAGTGCTGGGCTCGATTGAAGATCTGTCGGAGAGCGGGGACGGCGGCAGCTATAGTCGAGACTCTGCACGGTGACAGCATCTTGACTCGCCGCGACGCAGTTCAGTGTCGTGGTATGGACATTAGTCAAAAGTTCCGAAATCAGAGGTGCCGGGATACAATGACGTGGTGTTCGTACCTTGATTAATGAAAGCGTACTTTGGCCCAAACTGCAAGCGTTTTCAACCGTCTTCAGGTATCTGCTATGAACTGTGATAGCTCCCACATCCAGCTCTGCATGGTGAGTCTCGTTCTCCCTGTCCTCCTTTCCCGTCTCTCGAATGAAGAGCGGCACATCAGCCCCATTGGCACCTCTTGTACCAGGGTCCGCTCTCTCCACCCCTCTCTGAGGGGGAGGGAACGGGCCGCTGCTCTCAACGGACATCTGAGGTCTCAATCTCCCCAACAATCCTTCCGAGGTGCTCGACGGTTAAGTTAACAGCGGATGCGTCTACAGGCAAATCGGCTCAATTCGATTTTGTCAACTATGACCCGATGAACTCGTATTGTCCCCTATCCACAAATGCACCTCCTCCCCTTGTGTGTTCTACTTTCTTCGTTGATCTTCTGGTATGCAACGCCGAGTATATCTAGACGTTGACCATGCATGATGAGCTCGATGAGAAGCTAAAGCATCGGATTGCTCTCGGTCTCGCTCTTCCATGCTTGGGGATCAAACCTCGGCTCTTCAACTCAATCATCCTCCTTTCAGCCCCGCTAGGACAATAAACCAATCTAGGTAAATACAATACCTAGAAGCCGCCGCCTCCCCATCCCTCCCCCCGGCCGGCCGGTCAAAGCTCATTGAAAGTCGGCATAACCCCACTCCGCCCCGCCTGAAATTCGCACATCGCCCAGATCGTGCCCATCAAACCCCTATGTAACCCAATCGGACTGGAACTTGGGTCGAGGCTCCCATCTTCCAATCCCACTCTCGTCACCTCCGCGCATCCTTCGCAAGGAAACGTCGCTTTTCTCCTGCGATCGAGGAGGACGAGTGAGTTGCCCGGTGCACCGTGTTGGGGGCATGGTTCTGTTGTGAGGAGACCTCGTTCCCAGATTACCTCTTGGGCGTTGTCCACCGCTTGGTCTATGCGAGTACACATCTCGGTATGTCCGAGGATCTGGGAGATGGGGTGGACGGCGAGAAGACCGATGAGCATCCCAGGTCCCCCGTGTCCGATCTGAATGAATTCCTCAGTTTGATAGGATGCGCATTCGGGAAGGTCGACGAACATGTCCCAATTCCCATTAGGTCATTGCTGCTCGATGATTGACGCGAGCCATGGACGGAGTTGCTGTGCTCGAGTGGGGAATGGATTGGTTAGGAGGATTTGGACTAGATTACCGAGCCAACCGTGTCCGATCCCGAGATAAGGACGGTCGGCCAATCGCCAGGGATCTTCCGTATCGGGTGGCGTTTGAGCATGGCGTCGATGGCTTGCTCGGTGATGGCTGGCGTGATCAGGGGGGCGGCGGAGAGGAGGTGAGTCTTGACCATACGGAGAAGATAGAGGTAACCGGCTCGACCGAGTATCCACTCGTCGTAAGGTGACTGGCCATCCGGTTCAGCGAGCACTTCGGGGAGATGCAAGAGTAGCTCGTGTACATGCTTGTCATCTTTAGTGATGACCGCGGAGACAGCGGCGAAGGATAGATGGTGATTGATGATCCCGTAGTTCCTCGACGTCACACTCGCCACCCCCTCAGGGTTCTCCTCCGCGATTGATCCAGCGAGGACGAGGTATTCCTTTGCCCAATCTGAAAGTCCCTTGCCTTGGACGATTGTGGATGCGTATGGGGATGCAGGGAGGGAGAGTAGGAAGAGTCCATAGGCGACGGAGATGGGACCGCTGAAGAGACCTAGGAAATGTTCGTCCTTGAGATTCCCGTCTTTGGATAGAGCGGTATTGGTGTTGCGGTGGGTATTTCGTTATGAGGATAAGGGAGGTGGAGTGGGATGTCCTTTTCGGGGGAGAAGGGTATCAAGGTGCCGTCGTTTGGGAAATAGCCCTGGACTCCCATCGCGACGGCGTGAAGATAGAGTGTGTTTTCGAGTGTGATTATAGTGATCGGTTTGCGCTGTCTCCTGTGGGCATCCGGGATGGGTTGATGTGGATGTTACTGCTCTTGAAGGCGTATAACCTCACTCGCCTATCCAGCTAGCTAGAAGGCCTGGTTGGCAGCTTCCCCATCACTTCGAACATTCATACATACATACATGCAACATCATTGTATATGAACGTCGTTGCATCTTCACAGGTGCTCGAATCTCAACAGCTGCGAACTAAAAGGTTTCGGCTACCTCCGCCGGAAGATTCGCCGATAGATTTCATCGAGTGTGTAACCTGATGGGAGCTCTTTTCGTCTATCCAATACTTAATTTGCTTCCCACGTCGGTCTCGTTGACGTGATCTTTGATAGCTACTTGATTATGACGGGGTGAATCTTGGCAGGTGTACTATAGCAATCTCAAGGAAAATTATCCTGGGATGCACTTCAAGCTTCGACACATTACCTCCGCATCATCAGGTTTGGAGAGAACTTCTACCTTGCCCTTACATGATCTACTCCGACGACCAGGCACGAAGAAATGCTAATCCGTCGACTGCCTAGTGATGATGCCCCCTCAGGATTCCCTTCCAACCCTCGCCCCTACCTCCGTGCACCCCGCGGCCCAATTCCTATTCCCCGCTCACAGAACTCATTGACGCCTTCACCTTCGCCTCTAACCCCCTCGTACGACGGCAGAGAACAGACCAACAACGTACCATACTACCCCCTTCCTGTCCCCCGTCTTTCCCAAGAAACGGACCCACCTCCCCTCGTCCTTGGAGATGGTGGTCGCCCATCCTTTATCCCATCCCCGGGGACCCACCTACAAAGGATCTCAACATCTCATACTCCGACACAAACGTCTGATCTCCAGGCTGAAGGAGATTGGACGGTTGATTGATTGATCGATCCCTCCGCTCCGCCTTCTGACTTTACTCGGCTATCCAGAACATTTTCGATCCCAGGTCGTTTGGCTCCGACTGACTTTCCCACTGATCGGCTTACGATCCCTAAACAAGTCCACTCCCTTTAGCCTCGATCGATGCAGCGCCACCTATCCGAGTCAATTACCTTCACTCCGTGCAACCCTTGTCACCTCGGGATGAGGCGAGCGGGTCATCCGAGAGGTACGGTGTCCATGCCGAGCTCTCCGCTGGCAAGACACACTTCGACATGGGACTATGCCGTAAGCCATCTCCACCACCTCTCTGTTATGCCTGACTGATCGGACCAGCCGCAAACCGCCCAAGCATTCTCCGGCGTCCCAACCGCCCAACAACCTGTACGATTCCTCCCGCATCCTCAACCTCGCTGACACCCTCTAGCCATTCGACTCCCATTCAAATGGATGGTTCGACGTCCCGTCCTCCACCAGCGACTCCTTTCACCCTTCCAGCTCAGCAGCGGTCGTCTCACCCGATGGCATGATGTTCGATGACGGGGACGCCGGGCCGCAGAGGAAGAAGCGGGCGCAGGTGAGGATTGCTTGCGTACATTGTCGAAAGGCTTGTAAGAGGTGTTCAAACAAGAGGTGAGTGAACTCCTACCGAGGCAACCGAGTGCTTTAGTCATTGGGCTGGCTGACGTGGTTGGTGTAGGCCATGCGAGAGATGCGAGAAGTATGGGATTAAGGAATGCATTGACTCGACCCGGAAACCGAGGAAGACCGGGATCAAGCGGTACGTCCCACGCCTCTACCCTCCAATTCCACACGGACTGATCATGGACTCGTAGTGGCCCATATAAACGCCGAGCCACTCAGTACGCGGCCTCAATATACGGCTCAAACTACCCCGATGCCTCCCCCTCCAATACCCATCACCCTCAACCCAAGCCCGACTCGAATTCCCTACCCAGACCCCGCTTCACCGCTCTCCAAGGGGCCTTCGCCTCCGCCCTCTCCGGTCCGCGATGGGTCCACGGTCAACGCCTCCCTCCTCACCCCAACAACCTCCACGCCGAACCTCATGCAGTCCACAACGCAGGTCCGATGTATCCGCGCACACCCGGCGTGCCGTTCCCAATCAGCCTGAATCATCGGGACGATCCCTTCTCGCGCGCTGTCAGCCCGATCCATGGAGATCTTGACATCGATTTCCCGCATGGCTCGCTATTCAATGGTCATACTGGCACGGGGGACGATAACACGACTATCAGTCAGACTGCGATGGAGACGGATGAACGTGGGGCTACCAGCCAGGACGTCGAGATGGGCCAAGGTCAGATCCATGAGAACCCATTCAGCTTCGTCCCCGGATTTGCGAAAGCCATTGACAATGTCAACCTCAACAACGCATTCATCTCCGACCCTCCCAGTCCCCGCCAAGTCGACCCGACTTCAAATGATTGGGCAGCCCTCCGCACCGCCGCCGCACTCAATCGCCCCTCCTCCGCAGACCCCCGCGCCCAATTGCACAGTCACAATCAAGCCAGCCCATCTGGAGAGATGCAGCAGATCCAAAGCCCCGGCTTCATCGCGCTCAACAAGATCCGCAAACCCTCGCTCCGGACGTTGATGTCTACGAGAGGGAGTCAGGGACCTAGCCCAGCGCAGAGCCCGACGTTGTTCGATCAGCCGATGCAGATGGATGAGGAGGTGGAGGTCGGGCCTGAGGGTGGGTAGGGTAGGACGCCGAGTGGGTTCAATGGGAATCACATACAGCAGGGGCAGCAGGGGCAGGGGAATGGATAGAGACAGGGACAACGGCAGGGGTTCGAGGGGTTCGGGTTGATGGGGATCGAGGGGATGATGCCGTTTGAGAGCTGAGAAGCGGGATGATGGGAATGCAGGGATCAGACGAGTAGATACGCTACAGAGCCGGAATGCGATTGTGACTTTGGCAAATTCCTTGGTCTGTGCGTCAATGGGTATCAGCTTAGCCACATCCCAGAGTCCAGCATTTCTGAGGATTTGAATGCAGCCGACTCACTATTCCTAGAACCGCTCATTTGATATTCAGGTATCGAAGAAGATAAGTTTGCTCCATCGAAGAAACGATGACTATCCAGTAACCCCTCAAGTCTGCTTCAAGGTGGAGACGACCAACGGATAATTTGACACTACGGGAAGTATCGTTGGTTCGGTGACGGTTCAGCAGGGCTTGGAAGTCATTGGCGAGCTGGGAAATTTGTTGCGGATGAGCCACGTCCCGCAAATGCTCAGCACCGTTGATTCTCCTGGCCGCCACTTTTCCTAGTGTTAGTTACAAATTGACTCGCTGCATTATCCTTGTCCACTGCCTTAGGCCGGCGTCAGTCTTTAGGTACTCATAGGACAAACTAGGCAGCTGTCCATGCAACTGGGCACGATAAAGCTTGACATACATAATGCCAAGCTGCTCTCTTGCAGTATATTTTGGTGTTATGGTCCGCATCGGAGATCTGATTGTGCCACTTGTCAGTCTTGGTACGTCAGTGCCCACATTCAAGCGATTGGTTGCTCTGGACCAATGCCGTCTATTGACCTTCAGTCCATTCTTCGAAGCATTGCGCATTGGTCCTTTGTTCTTGGAAGCGAGACGCCACTGATCGGCCTTCCTCCCACATGCCGATGATATCTGGCTGACTCCAGGGTAATATCTTCCATTTCATCGTTCACACGTGCGTGAAATTACCAACTCATCTATCCTCAAGAATGGCATCACGCTCAAGCAATCAAGCCTCATCCACGAGGAACGATCGTGTTCTGGGGGTGCTTCATTCAGCATTGAGCACAAAGATCCGCTTGGTGACCAATAAGTTGACAATTGGCGACTTCCAAGACGATTCACCATTCACAGCAAACAACCGCCCCCTTGTTGCGCTGAAGAGGTTCAAAGCTAAGCTGTCCAGACAAGCAGAATTTATTGGGCGAAGCAGTCTCCAAAGCCACTACGACAGACCGTTCACGGTCTTTGATGTCGAGATTCGACGTGAGATAACACTCCGCTCGCATCCGGCAGTTACCTACAGCATCACCGCCTCTGACAAGGATGGAATTGTCTTTGCTTCGGTGACCGCTGAAGAGCGGGTGGCATCTGACTGGAAAAATGGTTTGGACCTCACTTCCGGCGACCCGGCTGCCAGGTCTTGGGATGATACTTCAGACTGGAGGAGGGGAAAGGAGAGCGAGTAGGCTGCCTTCAGAGATGTGCTTTGCCTAATATCAGATATGATGGAGACCTGATGCACTGTCCGTTATGTAAAGTCTTCGCTCAATTATAAGGTCCTTGTAAACGAGACCGGCACGAGTGTTTACAGCTGAGCAGGAAATAGCCTGTCCAACCATGCAGATCAACCGCTTTGAAGTATATTCAGGTAGTATTTAGCAGCATGATTTCGCCCCCAAAGAAACTCGCTACAGTGTGTGTCCGTGTCCAGCGATCCATTATCTCTTGATCCGTTCATCAAAGCACCAAGCAGTGATCTCTTGTTCCCTGATAGGCCTTCCTTGCCACTGACAACTACCTAGCTCCAACGCAATTTTTCTCTATTTTTCTCAACTGCACTACAATGGATATAACAGCCTCCCCTCTCATAAGGAAATCTAGTTCAAGCATACCCTGCCAACACTTGAACAATCGTTACGCAAGCTGTAGGATGGGTCGCAGGACTTTGGAAGAAGAGATCAGTGCTGCCACCTACAAGCTCACTACTGAAAACTTTGAAGACGTGTACCCCTTCACCGAGACCAACCCCGACGCAACCGAGGCGCTCCTCCGCCTCGAGAAATCCCTGCATGATCGCGAGATCCGCAAGATTGCCAGAAAAGTTTGGGCACCCAATAATGGAGATCGTTCAGGTCCTTCACCGTGAAAATCCCGACGAAGATATCCTTCGTTCCCCTGATGGATGGAGATGACAGTAAAAATCCCCGGCTGACGCCTCTCATCTGCTACCGGATCGATGCGAATGATGACATCGGCTGTGTGTGTGGTAACGTGACGGCCCAGCAGTCCGGGACTGCTGAAGGGGTTGAGACTTGGGCGTACGGTGCAGGCGAGCCGGCTGTTCGGTCATGGGATGATGCTGGAGACTGGAGGAGGAGACAGGAGCGCAAGTAGGCTGCCCTCTGAGATTCGCTTTGTCCAGTGCTAGATGCGATGGAGACCAGATGCACTGTCCATATCCGCCGTCTCGCCACGATCATCAGTTTCTGAGCACCGAGACTGGCAGCAGCCTCTGGGGTTACGCTGATGAAGCTTGTAATGCCATGCATCCACCTAACGCGCGACGATACCGTCGAACCTCTGCTTGAACCACGAGATGGTCCTGTGGGCGTCAGCGGTAGTCACCACCAAGTATGGCCAACTCACTGCTCCGGCCTGACCTTGTGCTGGAAGCCGACACGGCCGGTCTTGGCCTTCCGGCGGGCGACGCGGTTACCGGGGCGGCCCATGACAACGTAGCTGCGCGGGCGGCACAATTGGAGATTGAGGCAATGTTATTCAGGTATGACGACGACGCGTAGATCGGGGCGTGTTCGGGACGGGATGGCAGAGAAGGAAGAAGACAGCAACGTCAGCGGAAAACCACCCCCACAAAAAAAACCCGCTCACAAGTCCATACCGAAGATACCGATTCCCGGGTCGTACTTGATCCCCAGGTCGATGTGCTCCTCGACGCCAAAGCCGAAGTTGCCGGTCTCGGAGAAATTGCTGTAAATTATCGAATCAGGTCAGTCTGATTCCTTCCAACCGAGCCCCCAGATGCTCCCAAACTCCTCCACAGCGACTCTGCGAAGAAAGGCTATGCCATACTCCCGTACGCCCATTCGTAGTCCGGTCTTCGCCTTCCCCCCGCCCCCCCTCGCTGCACTTCGCGATGACTCACCGCTTCCTCAACTCATATTCCTTAACCTTCAACGCCCTCTCCAACACCTCCTCCGCCTTCGGTCCCCGGATCGTCACATGACAAGCGATCTTCTCGTTCCTCCGTATCGAGAAGGATCGGACGGTATAGCGAGCTTTGGACGTGACGGGGGATTGCCCGGTGAGTTGTTCGAGCACTTTGGAGGCTCGGGTCAGGCGATCGCCGGATTCGCCGACGGAGATGTCTTCGCGAGCGAGCGCAGCGAGCGGTTCGGAGAGCAGCGGGATGGCGAAGGGGTGGAGGGAAAGCCGAACGCGTGCCAGGATATGACGAGACAAAGTGAAGAGGGATTTCGGAGGATGGTGGATGTGATAGGACAGGAGGAAGTCCGAAGTGTGAGGTAGAGCGAGGATACGATTGTCAACGATGAACCACGGAAAACTGGTTCACGCACTGATGACGAGCTTCTCGATCCGAAGCTCCTTCATCGGGTTGACCGCGGTGTTAGCGGCTGCCTGAGGGGAAACTCGTTGATCAGCTCTCATCCTGCTCATCCTCTCAGCCTCGAAGGAATGCGGTAAAGCGGTCCCGCTCGAGTCGTTAAGACACCCTCCGGACGGAGATTGGACGTACCATCGTGAATATCAGACGGAGTGAATGAGTTCCTGGCTGATAGAGAAAAGGTGGAGTCGCTCACTGCTTCCTGCTTAGACGGAACCTCTGCGAATAGGTCTTCGGCAAAATCAAAGGCGCGGCAATTTCGATGGTTTCTTCCTAGAGGCACAATCCTGACAGCGAAAAACACAGCTCCGTTTCGCTGATTCGTTATCTCCGAAAAATGCGATTGCATATCTATCCTAGTCCACTTCGTAACCAGTTGCTAACCAGTTGCTCTCCGTTGCGGCTGAATGAATCGGATGTAAGAATGTAGAACCAACAAAAACACACTTGTCAATGCTTTCCTTCCATGCACGCCGATGATTCCGCTCCTGCGCTACGTCTATTGAAGGGCTTCGAAGTAGCATCTAGAGGTTTCTGACTGTCCGCTCGAGATCCTCTTCTAGGCTACCGAGGACAATACCCTCTTGCTGAGCCGTTGCCCTGGATATGTGCCCGAGATCTGAGTGAGCGGTACAGATTGGCGCGCCCCACTCGAAAATGACATCGGATACGCGATAAGATCTATACTCCAAACAATGATGATATGGGTAAATAAATGTGCTTGGTATCCACAAGAAAGTCGGTATAGATCGTTTTACAATCAAGCCGCCTCCGCCGCATCGATCTCCTCTGGTGTCTTGCGGCGGGCGAAGACATGAAAGTGGGAGAAGCCGGGGACGGACTGGAGGCGCTGAACTCACCATCAACGACTATCCAACCAAGTCGAACACTACACTCACCGGTGGATTCACAAACTGTCCAAGCACCCTCGTCAGCTCCTGACCCAGTCGAATTGAGCGGTTCGGCGACTCACCCAAAGACACTCCCACCCCCTCTCATCCCACAAACCCTGGACCATCTTCCCCACCTCCTCCCCACCTTCACTCTGATACTTCAGCCCTGCCCACTTGCGCATCTCCGGTCCCCCATAGGCCACATCCGCAGCGTACCATTCTTCCTTCTTCAGCTTGCCTGTCGATACAATCAACAATCAGTATGAACAGCAAAAGCATTGTGGGCCATGGGGGACTGACCGATGAATTTCGCTCGTCCTGCTGCATCGGCCATGACTGGAAGACCGGACGGGGAAAGATTGAGGGAGCGGACAGGAGTGATCCCGGTGAACCCGCCCAGACCTTCTGCCTCGACGCGCGACCAAGCCTCGGGGTCGTAATCCACCAGTTCGGGGTGGGCGATCGGTACCTGTAGGATAGAAACGGCAGTCTCAGCGGAAGTCTCAAGAGCTCAGCAGCTCTTAAGAACCGTAAGGTCTCATCGAATCTGACTCAGAGAGACGACGAGAAGACAGATAGCGAGAATGACTCACACGTGACCAGACACAGTAGTGCCTCACTCCATGTGGTACGTTATACGGCCAGTCATTCGGCAGCACCGCGATCTTCTCTGCGTCCAATCCCCGTCCTTCCTCCCACTTCAGGTACACCGGGTCCTCCCCATCCACTTCTCCCAAAACCTCACTACCTGGATTCCATTTCCCATACGACTCTTGACCATCGGCCGCGTCGTCCCTGGATTGGATCCCACTGATGCCCGGTGTAGGCGTACTCGACCGTTTCCGTGACCTCCGCAAAAGACCATTCACCATCTTCAGCGAGTCAAGACTCACGAACCCGGCCGAGCTCGGCGTCGACGCGCCCGACGCAGGGGTGGAGCCCGGTCCAGGGGTCGCTAAGTGACTCGTTTCGTGCACGGGGATCGGGTTTGGATGGGCGAGGGGGTGGTCGGGGTTGGTGGAGGTGGTGAGGTGGGAGGTGGAGTGCTCGAAGGTTGGTTCTACGAGGGTCGGGGTTCGCCAGGGGAGTCGGGCTTGGGTGAGGTAGTTCTCTGAAGTCACCCCCGAGTATATCAGCCATTGTCGACCAATGCAGACAGTAGTATGCGACGTGGAGGCGGGGAGAAGGTCGGCCAAGAAGGGGTCGGCAGGGAAGAGGTTATGCTATGTGAAGATTTCTTAGGGATGTAGGGCGAACCGACCCGTCGACCCATATCTCCTCTTCATCCCCATCATCCACTCATCATACCTCGCCTGCATCCCCTTATTCCGCATCAACTGTTCCAAGTCGCCCGAATCTAGCCTCAACCTTCATCAGCTTGATACTCCTCACCATTTCAGCAACCGGCTCAGTGGTCGAAAACTGAGGGGATGCGAACTTGAGAGGGATGACATACGGACGATCTCCTTCAATTCCCCCCAGGTGAACATCCGGGGATACGCATCCAGCTCGTCTTGGCTCGGAATACCGGTAATGAACCCCGGAGGTGGATAAACTGCGGGACCGGGAAAGCGTGTATCGTTGATATAGATGATAGGCTGCATCTTGGCAGTGCGATGTTTTCTGGGCAGAGAAGAAGGAAGCTGGAGAGATTGTCAAGCTGGATGGAGGCAGAGGGGGAGACGGGGAGACCGGCTCGGACGGAAGGGCTCTATCGCTCAACACGGCTTCGTTGGCGGCCACATTGAGATCAAGACATCTAGGGGGACGCGATATTATCGTGATCATAAAGGACCGTGGAAGAAGCATTCCAGCCAAGATCAATAAGCCAACTTGACACGTGACTGATAGACATTGGTTCATTGCAGGTCATGAGTATTCTATCGCTACAATTACACATTATTGATGTTCTCTGCACCAATCCTCCCCGCCGGATACGCGGTATCGCGTTGCCGTCTGCTCGCTGCGCCTGATCTCTTCGTCTACAGCTTGTAACCCCGCAACGGACAGCTTGGGTCGTCCGTCTTCCCAATCACCCTCAAAGAATACCGGGACGAATCTTTCATACTCATCAGCATGCTGTCCGCCATTCCATGAGAAGGACATACTCCTCGTTGGCCGCTTTCCGCTTCGCAGCGATATCCCGCTGCTTCTGCTCAACAGCTTGCTTCTGGATCGTCGCGTTCTGCCAATGTTTCGCAACGAGCTGTTGAGTGACTGGATCCCATAGTCGTCTGGATTCCTGTGGATCTTGCTCCGAGAGGGGTCTGACGGATTTCGGGATGAGAGCGAGCTGGTCGAGGTGGAGGAGTATCCGCGATTCCTACTTGCGGATCAGCCAAATCCCTACGATAAGGTAGAGTGAAGACACCTTGTCGCCTTTCATTCGATACCGAACCTCCTTCATCCAGCTGCCCTCTATATTGGCGACAACTTTGTCCGCGGGGACTTGTTTCGGCTTGCGCCAACCCTCCTGATCCGCATCGCCAACGGTATACCGGTAGATCACGCCGTCGAGGAGGAATCGCGGCTTCCCGATCCACGACTACCAAGATCAGTGCATGCGAGACGATACAAGCGGATTCACGCACTTCGTCCTTGTAATCCACCAATGCTCTCAGCTTTGTCTCTCCCGCCTTTCCCAAAGAGGTCAAAGAGATCTGATCGCTGATTGTGCCGTAAAATGTTCCTTTCAGGATACCATTGACCTGTGCAAACGGGTGGGAGATCCGATATTCCTGCGCCGTGACAGTGAGTTTCAAGCGGGTCAATCTTGATAACATACCTCGCCCTGTCCTGGTCCATCTCTTGCTATTCGGATGAAAATTCCCTTGTTACTGGGCCCAGGTCCGACCCGCATAGCTACTTTAATCAGCGCGTTTCTGCATATCCCAAGTCAACGTACACATTCCCGACACCTTCGCCGTAATCTGATCCATCCCATATGCCTCAATACCTCTATCCGGACATCCGTAGTACGCTGCCGATATAGGAGGGTGATGTGAAACCTGCTCGCACTGCATTTCGTTAATACCTTCAACACCTCGAAAACGCGAGCCATGCTCACCAAAAAGACCACCGAAACCTTCTCCTTCTCCACAACGCCAGCATCCGGTTCTGCCTCAATCTCGTCTCCCGGTCCAGGTATTGCAGGGTTTATATTGACTGTATCTGTCGATTTGTTCTTATTCGAAGACTTCAAGGAGGCCAAGGACACCTTCTTGGATGCAGTTGAAGTGAACGACTTGATCGAGCTAATGGAAACGTCAGTCATCTTCCGAGCAAGTCGACCTCGGCTCACCTGGTATCACTGCTCGGCCTCCCGCCGTCCTGTGGCCGCAACACCGGTGTCGTCCATCCGCTACCTCCTTGACCACCGTAAGCCGGTGCCCCAGGTAACGGCACGTGGATATGTGTCCGGATGATAGGCTCTTTCGTTTCTCTATCGATGAGGACTGGGGGAAGTCGCCAGGAACAGCGGAAGTGTTCCCCTGCGAAGGGTGTGAGCGCTTGAATACTTCGCCTGACAGGTCAAGCCATGCACCAAGGGTAAGAAACCCACCGAGAGCTGAATTATAGGGCTTTCCTAATCTTGCCCGGACGAACTTCAGCTCCTTGCTGAATGAGAATCGTAGGACAGCTAGCATTCGTTCAAACTCGTCAGGAGAATCGCCGATTCTGATACACCGCGGGGAGTCAGTATCTCGTCCCGTGAAATTACCCACGCGGCGAAGATGTCGGCTCGATCCGCATACTGCCAGTACTCGAGATTGGGGATAGGTTCCAGGAGTGAAGCGGGTAATGATAAACGGCTGCGAACAAATGCATGTCAGCTACCGCACCGGTCAAGAGGGCATCAAGCTACTGACAGATTGGCTACATCCTTCACACCGACGAGCCTAATGCAGCAGCATTAGCCATAGCCAGCACCTTTCAGGAATGTCGCACTTCTTCAATAGCCCCAGCAGTACCTTCAACTTCCCCTCTTCCCCTCCACTCCCCATCTCAGGTAAGGTGGCCGGCGCTCCAGTCTCATCGGTGAAAGTTTGGATAGCTGCAGTGGGAAAGCGAGAGTTATGCAGCGTGGGAGAGCCGGTAGTCCGACGGAATCGAGAAAGCATGAATTCGATATGAGGATTGAGGAATGGGACGAAGGAGAACGTGCGTGAAGGAAGGTCCGATGGTCAGCGTGAATACGAAAAAAAGCGGGGTGCTGCACGTCCTCTTGTCGGCGACAGGTTCCCGCCCAACCAAAATCAACCAAGGACCCTCCTCGACCAGGAGGAGAATCGACCTCATCGGTCACTGAGACGCCAAGAACGTGGCAGGACGACCGGCCATGTTCGAGCCGAAGAGTGCTAAAGCAGCTCCTTTTGGTTTGTCCTCCTCAATCCACAGCCATGTGATACACCACCTCCTCTCAACGGAAGCAGGCTCCGCGAACCATCGCTCCAACGACTCGGCAGACCCAAGCCCACCTCTCAGCTGAGACCAGCCAAGCACCTCCACTCCAGCCCGAATCGGGCCTGGAGATAGACTCACTGGTATCATCATCAGTCGGTATGTCAGAAGTGTCGATGACCGTCTTGTCCTGGCCCATTACGTGCATAGTCGAGCCAACGGTGAGGTTGAACCGAGGTGGAGAGAAGAGGAATAACGTCATGGAGCAAGGTTGGCGGGAATTTGATACGGACGGCGATAAGCGAAAATATCCCGTCTGTGGCGGAGATCACGGTCGAGGTCGTTCCTTGACCCCATTCTTTGCTTTGATTTCGACTCAAAACTATTCCTCAGCATTTCCTTGACATCCTTGTCCCCACTTTCTTGGTTACCTTCCCCCTGTTTGAGCTGCTTTTCTGACTTTCAGCCGTCTACTCGCGAATCTTTTTTACAGTGCACTCATCATGTCCCGAGGCGGCTTCCGCGGTCGAGGGCGAGGGCGAGGCGGGGGTCCAGGCGGTCACCTCAATCCAGCTGCTGGAATGGGGACATTGTCCACAGCGGAGTGGGGTGAGGCGCTGAGGGCTTCGAGCAAAAACAGCGGAATTTTGTTCCCAGTGAGCATGCATATCCACCACAGGCAATTTGCCTAGCTTAATCCTTGAAAGCCTCTAGACCAAATCTCGACTTCCCATCTTCCTGCGCCTACACCTTTCGAAGATTCCCTGATTTCCCTATCCCTATCCCTCGCATCACGTGTCTTATCACACGGTCCGAAACTAGCAGCTGAACGGAAGGTAGTAGGCATAGGTAAGCTCAAACCCTCTTAACTCACTACCCGAAATGTCACTCTGCTGATGAGTACGCAACAGAGATAGAGTCCTACTCGGACCGCTTTCGCGATCATTCTCAACATCCATCGTCCTCTTCAAAGCTAGATCCTGTGGCCCTTCGTCTGGATCCTAGCTTTTTCCCGCCGTCTTTGTGGAAGGAGTACTTTGATCCCAGGCCACATCGACAGAAGGGGAAGGGGAGCGCAAAGGACGGGGAGAGACGTAAGCTTCCTCTCTCCCCCTCCCTCTTCCCCTCCCTCTCTTCCTCCATCGCTTGGTCCGGATTGCTAATGTGGGGGAAACAGCCATCAAGAAGGTCAAGCTTGAGACGGACATCGATGGTCACGCGGATGGATCGCCGGACGATGGAGTGAAACCCTTCATCGCCTTCAATATGATGTGAAGCTGATGTCGAACGCGGGACAAGTCGAGCGCCGAGTCATCTGTCAACGACGATTTCGATTTCGAAGACGAGAGCGATCATCAGGATTACGATGCGAACTATTTCGATAACGGGGAAGGGGACGATGATTCGGGCGGGGAAGATGGTACGCATGCATTAGTATGAAGAGGGTGGATGATAGCTGATGATCCTGCAGAAGAAGGTGGTGGAGGTGGTTTTGACGATTGATGATAATGCTTGATGACCCTTAATGACCTTGTCGGAATATGACATGATGGACGACACCCCCTTACGATGGGCATCTGTCGCTGGCAGATCTTGGGATTGACACCTGCAACCTCGAAAGATCGCCCTGCGCATCAACAGCGATGCTGTCAGCCTTGCGGCCAAGCACTCGTATCCACCTGACCAACCCTTACTTTCTTTCAGGTCTCCAAAATGCAGTACTGATGCACGGCAACTTCTAGCCAACGTTGTGGTAGGAAATAAGTGATGTCATTCGCCGTCCTTTCAACCGCAGGATGACCACTCCATTGACGGCAAAGTCCGACCGATTAGCGACTCTGGAATCGGAGTAGAAGGATTCCTGGTGGCCATTTCTCTGAGTTCTACTGATCCCTCTCGCTGAACTTTCGCAACGTAGCATTCGCTCTTACTTGCACGACGCCTGAACAGAAGATACACTCCACAGCGATGCCAAGGCGGAGTGACAACGCAAACCAGAGTCCGGCATCCGTTGCGGACCTATCCGGCACTTCCGGTGAGTTGACGGAAAGACGTGAGTTTCAGGCTGATCCCCGTCCCTGTAGGTGCTGGCGATGCAAGCGACGAGAGTCACCGAAAGAAAAGACGTGTTAACCTGGCGTTCGGTCCAAAGACAGTCCTTTGGGGTCGATGCGGATTGGTGCGCCATCAAAACTACGTGGCACGATTGCCGATACGACAGTCAAGGCAATATCTTGCCCGAACCTATTACCGAATCTGAGTTCTCCAGGAGGGTCGGCGCTCGAAAGACGAACCTTGCGGGACGCGTGGGATACCTCAACTCGACGAAGAACTCTCTTAAGGTCCACTGGCACCCGCCAGATGTTGGCCGCGATACGGCACAGGTGTTCAAAGGGTTTAATCGCCCGCCGCATCCCATTGCGTTGGCGAAGGAGTGCGAGCGAGAGATCAAGGCTTTCTTCCAAACGAAAATCCAACTCAGTCGCCAGCTGCAGAGTATGCACAGCCGAGGCGATATGGTGGGTGTGGAGAGCACTGGTTTGGAGATGAACCGGGTAGAGAAGGACCTAGAACCTGTGAAAAGATATCTCAAGGGGCTTCAGCCGTATTTATCGGAGGCAACGACCGTACCACTTCCTGCAGAAGTCTCGGGTCAAAGCACGACCCCGACTCTCCCAGCCCAGGTTTCATATCCTGCCGCCAGGACCACAGCATCATACCCCAAGGAAATCTCCACACGGAGCACCAGCTCCACTACACCTGCGCAGCACGGTCACGTATTGGCAAGGACCTCAGCATCGCCTCCCTCGAGAAGCTCAGACCCTATTGTTTCTGGACCGAAAACCTTCTTCCCACCCGGGACTGTCCCGTTGAATTGGACTGCTCCGCGCACACCGTCTGACTTTCACGAAAGAGGTGAACCCACAGATCCAGCGGGTTTCGTATGGGAGGCTCCAGACACTTGGACCTCTTCCCAAGATCAAGCGTATGGATCCCGGCCTTGATGGCGGGTAAGTGGCAGGGAGCAGGTTTCGAATAGTGGAAGTCAGGGACATGACCTTGGTCGGTCACAAATTTGGTTCTCTGTGATGCCGACATGCAATGTTTACGATTCCAGTGCCCGATGCAGAGAGGTAATCTTTGGGGTCCTTACGAACATGCCCCGCTACCATTGGACCGTTATGAAGCCTGAACGAGTCGCATCGCTCAGCATGACCACGCGGAAGTCGTGAGGTAGTCACTCCGCGGAGTGGTACGATGCAGTAGTCATCTCTCATGGAAGTGCACAAAGCCGCAGCTTGGATCAGTCCAATTAATACATCATCTCCTCCACCCATCTGTAATAAAATTGACGTGTGTCGAGTTTTGGCTCGAATATTCTCACCATGGGTGATGCGTATCGACCTATGGATGATGCATATGCGTGCTAATGTGGATGAATCCTCGAATGCTCGATGATGCAACTCTCCCTCGAGCCTTTCTTCAAGTGACTTGCCGCCCGCTACGTATCCTCCATATCCCAATCATCCGCATCCACCTGTCCAACCTTCCCGTGCTTGATTTCACCTCGCACTGCCCCTGCTGAAGCGGACTCCGCGGAGACCGGGACGACCGGCGTTGGTGTCGACCGTCCGCTGTGCACATCCCCCATCGGAACTGAGGGATCCAGTAGTGGAGCGACCGGAGTCGCAGGTCTCGACGGAGCCCTAGATGCTACGACCGCAGCCGCTGTCCCCGTCTGATTGCCCGCGCTCAGCGTACCCGCTGTCGGCTTAGCCGCCCAAGCAGGCGCTTGCTTTGGAGCGCGAAGGTTGCCCAGATTACCCAATGAAGGCTTTCCTACTGGTGGCGGCGCGACAGTAGACAAGAGTGGATTCGGGATACGCGTATCTACCCTTCTTCTGATTTGGACCGAGCGATTCGGTTCTTGGTCAATGAGCTCGCGGCCGAGGCGGTAGGCGTCGGCCATGGCTACCACGAAGGTCCTCTTCGCTTGCGGCACTGCATTGCCATCAGCATAGTATGTAATGAGATGTGGGGAAGAGACATACTGTGTGGAAGGATCATTGTCTGACGCGTGCCAGCAAAGAAGTCCTTGAACGTCTGCTCCACAGTCTTGACGAAAGAGTGATTTTGAGAAGCGAAAGCTCGAAGATCCGGGGCCCATTCCTCCGTGACCCGTTCCTTCGGCTGGATACCCAAGGCATCCGCAAGCCGCGCATTCCGCTGTCTGACCATACATTCGGAGTTGCACTTCAGCGCAACCACCTCTCGGGACGTCGGGTTTATCGTCGAGGCACCGCAAGATGAGCGTGACGGCACATGCCCACAAGCGCAGGATTGGGTTATGATCGCTTGACAGGGATCCGACTCGTTGCACTTGGCCGGAGCATGGCACGTCGCGGTACATGCGTGCTTGCAGATCTTCTTGCTCTTCCCACAAACTTGACTACAGCTCTCGCAATCGCCCGGTCGGTGACAGCTCTTCTCGCATTGGTGATAGCCGCATCCAAGGAGTTTGCCACATGGTTGACCACATGAAACTCGGTCCTGCGAACAACGGACATTCTTGATTGAGGTATCCTTGCCGCATGCGCAGGCCTTGGTGGTGAGATAAGGGCAAGGCGGGCAAGCTTCCTGCTCGTGGCAATTGTGAGGAGTTTTCGGATGACCGCATGTGGGAGCCAGGCGAGCGCAAGGGTAGATGCAGTTTATGGTGGTCCCGCAAGCGACAGGGGGATAGATCATTGTATGGCCGCATTGACAGATGAGCTGTAACTCGTCAGCGGTCCGTCCGTCATGCCTAAGGATTCGAGGGCTCACTTCGTCATACGATGCCTGTAGACATCGTCCGCAACTTCCCTTGTGGTCCTTCTTCACGCAAGCATGTAGTCCACAGCTGAGTAGTTTCCCGCATGTCAGGTGACACTCGTGAAGGTCTTCTTCGCCGATAAGATCTGCCTCATCGTTTGGGCGCCGCTTGCGGGACTTCGCCCGGTATGAGAGAGGGCAGCATAGCCGACCGCACTCGTGTCGTCCGCAACTGCATGGGTCAATGCAGTTCTTGATAAAAGCTATGATTGCTTACTTCCGCAGGGCCTTGCATACCCGCTCGCAGGTCATTTCCCCGTCTCCCGCTTCATTCCTCTCCTTCAGTTCATCGCATCCGATGACTAGCATACTCTCGCCACACCGACAAGGACGGACCACCTCCTCATGACAAGGCGGACAGTCGCCGTGATGGCATGTACGAGGACATTGATGTCCACATGGCCGAGATTTGGGGCATCGGGATCGGCATGTCGGGATCGGAGCGAGGCAATCGGCTCGAGGATAGCCGGGAAGTTGGATGAGTTCGGTGGTGCCGCAGGGGCAGGTGGAGATCTCGGGTGGGGACATAGGGCAATGAAGGGGACGAAGAGGGTGGTCGTGGCATGTCTGATCGAGTCAGCACGGCGATGGGCGACGCAAGATGCTCACCTCGTTGCAGGGGTGTATCCCACAGTCATATAGCCGCTCGCATGGCCGACCACAGCTAAGCCTCCCCGCCCATTGCTTCTCACCATCCTCGAAAAGCTTGGCGCACAGACGCTCCTCATTCCGCTTCCACCCACACGCCTCAGACTTCGTCTCCTCCCCGCAAAAACACCTGACTGTTTCGAGCTGGCGACAGGGAGCGCAGTCTCCGTAATGGCATAGATCCTGTTGACCCATTAAGCAGATAACCGGGCGACATTCCAAAGGGTACTCACCTGGCAGACGTGGTGACGGTTGCCACATAATCTCTGCTTCTCGCACACCTCATCGCAGACAGGTGTAATCGCGGCATTATCTGAACTGGCCACGGCACACTTGACTGTGAGAGGTGTATGGTGAGACGGACAAGGAACGATCAGGGCGACTTGACATGGAGGACACGGTCCTGGATGACAGTTTCTGCTTGAACTCAGCGGCAGCCCTGCCCAGTGGCCCAGTGGCCGAGATCACTCACAGAGGACATGCGTGACCGCACCCAGGACGTTTGCGGGAACACGACTCTCCGCAGGAATGAGGAGCGGTCGCGATGGTCGGCGGCTGCGACATCTTCCCACAGAAACAGCTAAGTCTACATCAGCGTGACCGCCGCTGATCGCCCGACTCACCGATATCCCCCCACAGTCTCCGCGCGTCTCTTCTGACATCCAGGACATCTCCAAAGGGGTTCCTCCCCATCCCTACCCGCCGCTCGAGCGCCTTCAGCCTCCTCGACCAGAGATCGGTTCGCCCAATCTCGAACGCAAGTGAGATGAAACGGCGTGTAGCAGGCCGAGTAGTGGTTGGAGGATAAAAAGGTGCCAGGAGCAGGAGTGGATAGAGCCGAGACGGGTTCTGGCGGACTATCAGGGGGAAGACAGGACCAGATGTGTTGTGAGGGGTTGATGGCGTAGAAGCACTATCGCTGGGTATCAGCTAAGTGGTCGTGGAGCGAAGTTTTCACATGCAATCGGGCATTCAAGGAATGGTCGACTTTTGAGACCCCTAGTAAGACGAGAAATCAAATCATCTTTCTCTTCCGCCTTTCCCCTCTTCTGCTCTCGAGGATGTGCCTCGTCCTTCGAAGCTCTCCTCACGGTACTTCCGTCCGATGATCTCGAAACAGTGATGGTAAGCTTGGTCTGCTGTTCGAAAGCCGCTCGACGGCTCGACATTGCAGGAGTTGGAGGAGCGGGACCTGGCTTTCGCCCATCTCCCTTCCTTCGAAATGCGCGCGGCGGGTGCTCGTTGTCAGATCGGGAGTGCTGATGAGGAGAGGCGGGACGACTTGGGAAAGAAGTAGACTGCATGGCGGGAGTGGTAGGGGCGGATATGGGGACGAAGGTGGCTGCAGAGGGATCGAGCTGGGCGCTAGGTAGGCTGCTGGGATCGGAAGCTCCGTCCGTATGGTAATTGTCGATCGAGGCTTTGTTGACCTTCTTGGGATGCTGGATTGGTACGAGGCGTCTGGAGCTGCCAGCAGTGCTGTCTGGTAGAGCGTTATTGGGCGGATCGGAGCGATGGTCGGCAACGTCGGTTTGTACGAGCTTCCGAGGCTGAGCAGGTCGATGCGGGTGCCTGTTGACACCATTGCTATACGGCTGAAGACTAGACGTGGACGATAAACCGATGGCTTGAGACGACTCCCAAGCTCCATCCGACGTGACCTTCGGACCATTCTTGAAATCCGACTCCCGCCGAGTCATGCGGCTCCTTTCCCCACCCGTTGCGTCCTCACCGTTACCATCCCGGATTCTCTGGTGATCCCCACCTCGTGATGGTCCACTTCCAGCTGGGCCTCGATGACCTCTGCCTCTGCTTCGCGACTGGCGGCTCTTCGCGAGCAAAGCTCCATCGCCTGGTCGAGGGGGAGGTTTGGCGAGGAATGCGCCATCACCAGGCTGAGGCTTCTTTCGGCGATCTGCTGGGGGTTTCGATGCTGATACTGATGAGCTTTGAAGAGCGACGGACGTCTCAGCCATGAGAGAAGCGGAGCTAGAAGTGGTTGGTGCGGTGAAAGGCTGGGCTAAGTTCAGCGATGCTTCTAGCTACAACGAGTGGTGTGGATCCCGAGAGGAGCCTCGATGGCTAGTAACACCTATGAGGTCGGGAACAGCGGAGTCTACCGGTCAGGTAGAGAGCCAAGGAACTCTTAAAATCGAGTAGACGAGACGAAGATAAGAATCGGTGGCGTGCAGATTATAGGGGCATTCATTATTTGAGTTGTAATATTGGGTAATGCGGGGCCCCGCACCAAGATTTGCTTCCGCTAGCTCCGTGTTCTCACCACTTCGTCTGCTACGTCTTTTACATCCCCATTACTCCATCAATATAGATATATCAAGCTTCATACTCTGTACAGGATGCCTATATTATCACATCGACAACGTGCACTGAGTACAGTCGATCGCCCGCCGAGCTCGCCTCCGCACCACGCACAAAAGTGACCCGCCGTCTCATCAACTTCCCCTCTGTCTTCATCGCAAAATCGCCCTTCGTCGGTATTGGAAGCGTCCCAAGACTTACCAGAAGGCTCGCTACGCATCCAGCATTGATTGCCTGCTGTCCTCATCAACATGCGAGTTCAAATTCCTCTTCCGCATGAGCCAGCATGAATTCCTTCGACTCGATCAACGCTTCGGCCACGATATCATCTTCCAAGTTCAATCCAAGAGGGAAACAAGGATATTGGTGGTTGGGGTAGTCCTCCTGCGCTGGAAGAGGAGTTAATCCCACTTGATAGAGTTGTCAATGAGGTCATTGAGACTCTCAAGGCCGTTTGATGTGAGGGGTTTGTCTTTGACATCTCCTTTAGACCATCAAAGTAAGCGTGACGGAGCACCGTGACGGAGCAGCTCATCATTCCAATGAAGATAGGCGGCAAGGCGGGTGAACTCAGTAGCATAAGTGGTTGCCGTCCATGATGTCTACTTCGTCTTGCCACCTGATATAACCCCTCCTTCGCATCCTAGCCTTCCTCTGCATGATCTTCTTAACCTCTTCCTCGCTCAACTCGTCAAGCCATGTGGATGCCAGATGTTATGGAGGATGCAAGCCGCTTGGATGAACCATGAGGTCGAGCTTCGTCTTTGAGCGACCTGACTTTCAAGCGGAGGTAGCGGAGGCTAGACCAGCGAGCTTTAAGTATGCCAAATGCGTGCTCGACCTTCACACGCGGTGTAGCTGCTTTACTATTAAAATTAGCCTACGAGATCTACGCTCAAGTCCCAAGCTTGTACTCACCGGTCTCCCCTGCAGTCTGCCTCTCCCAATTGAACAGAGCTAGCTGATACTGTGTGATATCTCAAACCAATTCTTCAGCTTTTTTCAGTGATCATGTCGGGTCCCGTACTGAATGTCGCGGTAATTGGCTGTGGGGAGGTAGCGCAATGCGTTCATGTGAACTGCTTCATTTCTCCGAGTCTCGCAGCGATCCATTACCCATCCGACGTTACTTGTTTACAGCTGCCCAACCTCCTCATCGCCTCTCACATGTTCAAGACCACAGTCATATGCGGCATCTCACCCTCCTGCCTAGCCCTCTGCGGCGAGCGCTTCCACATCCGTGAACGTCGCACCATACATCGACCTTGTGGTCCCTGTCTTTAACCCTACCGCTCAGATTCAACATGCTCTCCTCCCCCATCCCTATCGACCTAGTCTTCATCCTCACCGCCGACCAACTTCACGCCGAGCACGTCATCCTCTCAGCTTGAGCGGGGAAGCACATCTTTATCGAGAAGCCCATGGCGCAGACCCTCGACGAAGCGGACGCAATTGCAGCTGCTGGAGTAGAGAATGGGGTAGTCGTATTTGTGGGACATGCGGCGGTATGCTATTGCTATGACACGGTGAAAGAGGTGATGGAGGGGAAGGATATCAAGTATGTCCGGGTGAAGGACATCAATGGCCAAGTTTGTTCTTTCTCTTCCTTGCTTCTCGCTAGGATAGCTGCTGAGATGGTTGTAGAACAAGTACTTTACGAGTCAAGCGGGGACGTACCTACACTATCCGACCGACCCACCCTCCTCCGCAAAGTCAGACCTCGAGCAGCGAAAGCACCGGAACCTCGTTGTCTAGTCCTGCCCTCCGTCTTCCCCGCGCTCCCTCTTGGCTAATCGACCGGAATGGATCAGGCCATACGTGAAGGGCCTCCCAATCAAAATCACCATCCAATCCCAACTTCTCAACGGCGACCATTCCGAGCAGATCATCCGGCCCACCTACGAGGACCCCTACACTCTCGAGATGAGGGAGCTTCATGTCGCGATCACAGAGGGGAAGGAGTTCAAGACGACTGCGGTGGATGCGAAGAACGATATCGTTCTCGCTAAGATGATCATGGAGGCTCTTGTCGGCTAAATCTCAGCAGAGTCGATCATGCAGGTTCTTATCGACCAATGGTGGAATATCTCCATCATGCATGTACTGGTGCAAGGTAAACAAGTCGACCTAGCCCGCCCGATAGATCGATGGCACCGGTTTCGCCCAAATGACAGTCTGCTTCCTCCGTCTCCTATACTCTTCTTCCTCCTCCTCCTCCCTTAGCCTCTCCTCCTCCCTCCTTTCGCGATCCTCCTTCTCCATCCGTTCCCGGACCCGCGAATCAAACGCTTCGCGCTGCTCCACTCTCTGCCGAGATGCCTTTCCCGGCGTACGACCATGGAGGGGGACGGTCTTCGGGATACCCGGCCGCTTGACTGGGTTGTAGGGATGGGACTCAAAAACGGCCCGGGTCTTGGGAAGGTTGAGAGCGCGTTCGGCGGGACGGATCATAACGGGCTTTGAGGAAGAGGAGGCGCCCTTGCCGGGAGGAGGGAGACGGGCGAGGGCGGCGGAGGCGAAGGCGGAGGTGGTCGTCGGTCGAATGTGAGGTTTTGCTATGGAAGCGGATGTGGGTTTTGAAGTGTTTATTGACATCTTGGTGATAGTAGCTGATTGAGCCGGTTTGGCGAGCGGCTGGTTACGTGCGGGTTGGAGAGGTTGTCGAGGAGGAGGTACGGGACGGGTGAGGGGTTTCGTGAGAGGAGCAGGGAAGTGAGGAGCTCGTTTGTTTGGTTGAGGACGGGTTATGGGTTTTGTAGTGGTTCCAGATTTGGCTGGAACAGAGGGTCCAGGATCACTGAAATGGCGTTGGACTGTTTTCCGGCATCGGGGAAAGATAAGCTCACCTGGCCAGTCCCGAGCGTTCGCCGGCTGTCTGGGGATGTTTTCGTCCTTCCGCTACTCCAAATGACGACCCCTGCTCGTCTCCCTTGTCCGACTGGCTGGCCGTCTTGGGAGTAACTTGTTTCTCGTTGTCCGTCGATATAGTACCCTTCAGGAAGCCCGCAAAGAAGCTCAATACCCTCTCAGAGGTAGAAGTCCGCCTTGACTCTTTCGACGTCGACTGGGTCTCATCTGAGTGCGCTGATATGGACCTGGGAGAGTGGCGTGACTCGTCTGAACTGGCGCCACCAGGGGAATCGCGTTTGGGCTGGTCTAGGGTGTATGATGGGGCACGGGGTGAGGAGGTCGCTCCTACATCGGCTCGAGGTGCTAGAGGCAGAGAACCTGGCATGAGCGTCTTGACGATCGTGTCTGGGGGCGGTAGATCCGGTAGCGAGGGGGAAATAACTGGAGTCCCTGATAGGGGCGGCACGGGCAGCTCGACGCGCCCAATACGGCCAAGGGCAGCGTCCGACATGCAGGACAGAGGAATGAGAAGAGGGGAATGACCCGCGGACGAGGTTAGTGACGAGCTTGAGCGACTCGTGCTGGAAGGGATCGGATGGAGGACGGCTGATTGCGCGAGATACCGTGAAAGTGCTGAAGAGCGCGGGATATCTGGCTGGGGAGTGACCACAGACGCGGAGTCTTCCTGTCGGGACGCGTCATCAATCCCATGTCAGACCTACAGAGAGGTTTGACGTACCTCAATCATGCCCCTTGTTCCAGCTCTTCGAGCAGCGTCCAAAGATGCATCTCCGCTGATCTCCCTGCCTAGAAACCTCTCGCTCGTCTTCGCTTCTGGTCCGACCGAGGTAGAGCCGGCGGACCGAGAAGATAGCGCAGACCTCGAGCTCGACGAAGATGACGAAGACAACCTGGGTAGGCTTGGAGGATTCGGCAAACTCGGTCTCGACAATGAGGGAAGCATCAAGAGGGGCAGAGCAGGGGAGGATGGACGTGATGATATCGAGCCGCTCAATCTGCGGGAATAGAGGTCGTCCCGCTCGACCATCGGCACCGGTACCGGTGCGGGTCTAGCTGTTCGATCGTCAGTCCAAATTTCAAGCCTACATGACTAGCCGTACCTCGCTTCGTTCCTGATGATTCCCTCTCGCGAGTCGAAGACTCGCTTCCTCCCCGCTTATGTATCCCAGATCTCCCCTGGATCCATTCCGCCTCGATCCTGATGGTCTCGTTCCCATCTTCAGAGTCGTCCGTAACTTCAACTCGCGGCAAGTATGCATCGAGATCGAGCGTCTTGTTACGCCCAACCGTGTTGGGCGTATCCAATCGGGATGGTCCTGCCACTGGCCATTCCGAATCATCGTCCTCAAGCGTGATATCGACATCACCAAAGAATGGCTCGGTGGTGAGTAAGAGCGACTCTTCAGTGAATCTCGAAGGGAGGAATGGTGTAGGAGGAGTCTGGAGCGGCATTATGTGGACGCAAGAGGGACAAAAAGTTGAGAGGGATTCCAAGAAAGGGAAAGCAGTCGGGGGAGTTGTTGACATTTCATATCCGGGGGTACGGAATAAGAATACAGCAACAAGGCACGAGGAAGAAGCGTCAGCCTCCTCGACGTACGTCTTGCCCTTTTCTCACCCCCACGTCCTTCCTACCTTTACTGATCCCCTTCCGGCTTTCCCAATCAACTCAGATGACCGAAAGCGATGAACAAGGTCAGCAGCTTAGATGCGGAGAGAGCGACCTTGGGTGAGAGAGACAGAGGTTGCGATCCGAGTCAGCAGGCTTGAGCTTCGTCGTCAGAACATCAAAGGATGGGAACTTTCTCGGGGACAAGGCCATCTCGGCATTCGAGCAATCCTTTGCGCTCATTGTTGTTCTCCGGCGAGAGAGGGCTCCCCAATCCCGAGTATCCCTTCACCCGAGTGTGGTAAACCTCGTTTTCACCCTCGAGGGGTCATGAACCCGTGATACCCAAAGGTCGGCCGTACGTCGGGATGATTCCAGATAGGCGGCATTCGGGGGATGTCGCTGGGGAGGAAACCGGTGAGGGGAGTGTGGGGTGGGGAGCGAGGAGTGGGAGATGTGGTATAGGGGTCTGGATGATGCTGCGTTTCTCGGCAGGGTCAGAGGAGGGAGGAGATGAGGACAGGGTCACAGGGCATATCGAAAGAGTCTGATTCGTGCATGAAATGACTCCACGTAGAAAGAATGATTGGGAATCGGCCGGGACGCCGAGATATCCGCGGTCTCGATTGACACAGTGACCAATCAGAGATGTACTCTGAGCGACACGTCGGGAAGCCTCTCCGAGATGCACTTCAGCCCGTGCTCGGAGAAATAGTATCACCGAGACATTCCTGTCACAGATCCTTACGATCACGACCGACCGACGCCCATTCCCTGAGATACTACATCTATCTGTCCCTTCTCCCTCTCACGCTGAGATCTTCTCGGTAACGTGTCCGTCTGCCTGCACCATGACCTTTTCAATCTTGAGCGACGCCCTGACCGGGCTGGGCTGGTCGTAAACCCAGTCCAACTCCTCGAGCGATCGTCCGTGCGATTCAACCCTAGACCCACACCTTATCAGCTCATGTCCTCCGAGACTATTATGGAGGGTCGACTCACCCGAAGATGAACCAGAGGACAGACTCCACGACGTCCCAACCGACAAAGATCCAGATGTACTTGTACTTGATATTGGCGAGTCCGATGGGGCCTGCGAACTGATTGATGAACCCGATGGCGTTGACGATGATGCCCGACAAGGCGAGTCCCTTGGCGCGCATCGTGGTCTCGAGCGCTTCGGCGGGGATGACACCCTGAAGTGGGGTATAGGTGAACGAGAATAGGCAGTTGAACAGGAAGCTGGGCAGTCGTCAGCTCTGATGGACGAGAGTGGGTGGGGGGAGACAGACTAGGCGGCAAGAGCACCCTGGGCGACACTGGTGTGGATGTTGTTGTTCGCAGTCTCCTTCGCGAGCTCTGTTGACAGGCCAGCATTGATGGCGAGCAAACAAGCGCAACCTGAGCACGACCAGACTGTCAGATTGTGCACCATTGGATATGTCACCCCGGACTGACCAAAGGTACCAGCGACGAGGACCTTGCGACGGGGCATGCGATCGGTAAGGGTAGCTCCGGTAACCGCGGAGAAGGCAGAGACGACGGCGTTGGCGAGATTGTAACCGAGCTGACGGGGGACCGAGGTGACACCGAGGTTGTTGTAGATGACGGTGTTGAAGTAACCGAGACCGTTACCAGAGAATTGACCAAAGATGGAGATCATGAGGACTTGGGTCATCCTCCATCGCCCGGCGTGAGTGAGGAAGAGCGGGCGGTCTAGGAACCAGTCGATCAGTACGGACAAAACTTGAGAGTGAGGTGTAGCGTACAGTCCCACCACCTCTTGTCGATACCGTCGAGCGAGATACTCTCCCTCATCTCGGCAATCTCGAGTGCGACAAGCGCCGAGTTGGGGTTTCCATTACCGTCTGAGAGTGACCGATCAGCCCATAGACTGAGAATGCATGGAGCGGACTCACGGTACTTGACCAGGAAGGCGAGAGCCTCGGCCTCTTTGCCGTTGGCGATGAGGAATCGAGGGCTCTCGGGGATGTAGAAGACGAGGACCATGATGATGAGGCAGGCGAAGGCTTGGAAGATGAGCGGGAGCTGCCAAGAGAGGTTGGAGTTGATGTAGTTTGTGCCGAAGGTGATCGCGGCCGCCGGAATGGAACCACCAAAGTAACCACAGTTGCTATTGAAACCCCATCAGCGGATGAAGGTATGATCTGAAGGACTTACTAAATACCGGTGCATCGTCCACGCCAATGGGGAGGTGCGACCTCGATCGAGTAAGCCGGCGCAGCGACGGTCATGATGGCGATTCCTCCACCGAGAATCAATCGTCCCACGACAATCTATTCGATCACCCTCAGCTGGGGTCTAAGCGACAGGGAAGAATACAAATTCCAACGTACCTGGCCGATGGTCTTTGCAGTGGCAGCGATAATCATGCCGACGAGAATCACGATTGCGCCGCCAAACATACCCTTCCGGCGACCGTATCGATCGGCAAGGACAGCGGCGAAAGGCGCACCGACCATCGCACCGCTGATCCAATGAATCAGACGGGTCATCTCGAGAGAGGAGAAGAGGAGACGTACACGGTGTAGAGAGCGTAGATGGTGGAGATTTTCGAGCCGGTTCCGGCCTTTAAGCCGGTAGGCAAGTTGAATGTGGATTGGAAATGAGGCATCTGGTTGGGATGGTCAGCCTTGCCTGAGGGAGCACAGGGGTAGGAACGAACAGCGATGATGGCCGTCATGAGGGATCCTGAGCACACGCTCAGTTCGAACGCAACGAAGAGGATGGGGGAGAATCTCACCATCGTAACCGTTGGCGATAGCAGCGAGGAACGCGCAGAAGATCATGACTAGCACCTGCTCAGCTTCCTTCACTCTTGTCATGGAGATCCTCTCACCATAGAGGTGGATCGACTCCCTACTCCATCTCTGGATATTCGTCTCCTGGAGTGCCGCGAACAGCTCGGCCTAGGACAGGATCATCAGCTCCGGTCTTCACGTCAACTCTGCGGATCGACCTACATTGGCGACCTCCTTGGCCGTCGCGCCAGTCTTGACCGTCTCACCGTTTCCCCGCGGGACCACCGGAGCTTCATGATCCGCGACACCATGCTTCTCGTCCTCGAGCATGTCGACATGCTGGGAGTCGTACTGAGATTTGATCTCGTTCGACATCTTTGAGGTCGATTCACACGAATCGATGAGTGAAGAGGGGAATCCAAGGGTTGGACCTGGTGGCCAAGCTACTCTATATACAAGCACGGTTCGCGATCGTCCCGAACCGGGGTCTCAGGAAGGCAACAGGGAGGGTGTCAGCTCCATAAGATGATGTGCCTGAATCGTGGCTGAACACGGGATAGCTCCTAATGAAAGAAAGCCGAGAGTTGCCGCCAACGACCGTGGAGCCCATGAGGGTCAACCGGCACATATCCGGGAAATTCCTGGTCGGACGCGTAGTGGCGTCTTGAGGATGGTAATGACGGGACCAAACGGGATCGAACGAGGAGCGGTAGGAGGCGGATTTCGCTTTCATTGTTGAACGAGGAGATATTTTGGGTGAGCAGGAATGGGACGTGCCTCTAAATGCCGGGCCAGGCGATTCCATTTGAGTTTTGAAACCACATGGTACCGGGTGGAGGCGGACCGAGAATTGGCCGAAGAAGCCGGCGGTTTTCCTCTCGAGTGCAGGCAGGAGCAGGCAACGCGTACTCTGGCGTAACCAGAAGATCAAGAAGGGAACCACAGAACCCTTGAAAACGAAGTTCGATCCACCATAGTAAGATTGCAGCGCCTACGTACGAGATGAGCTTCTTCGATCCGATCACCCACGGAGCCAAGGCGGATGGCAAGGTGCTCGATACCAAGGCGATACAGGCTGCTATCGACGAAGCTCATGCGAACGGAGGGGGTACCGTTCTGTTTCGCAGTGGGAAGACGTACCTCTCTGGGAGTCTGGTGGTGAAGAGCAATGTGTGGCTACATGTTGAGCAGGGCTCCCTCCTTCAGGCGTCTCCGGTGAGGTGTTTGTTCCTTGGATGGTATGTTGAGTTTTGCTGACTCGTCGTGCAGAATTGGGAGGACATCACCGAACGATTCCCAGAAGGTGGGTCACCGCGCTCGATGATGACTCCTAGTTGGACCAAGAGCTGAGCAGGTCGCGCAGGATGGCAGATGCTAGCCGATTCCGGCAAATTCCTCGCCGCGCACAGAGGCACAGAGAACATCGGAATCACCGGTAACGGCATCATCGACGGCGCCGGCAAACGTGAGTCCGACCTCTCCCCCTCCAACGCTTCCGTGTTGAGCTCGTGTCTAGACTACATCATCGAAGACCTCGGCCAGATCTACAAGTGCCCCGACACGCGCCCTTTCCTCCTCTTCTTCGTCGGCGTCCACGGGGTGACACTGCGAGATGTGACGTTCCGAGATTCAGCGCTCTGGACGCTCCGTCTCACCGGGTACGCCTCGCCCACCTCACCCACCCTTTCCCAGCTGATGTACGACAAGGTGCGAGGATGTGTTGATCTGCGGGATACGGATCCGCGGTGACCTGAAATTCCCGAACTGCGATGGGATCGACCTCGACCGCTGTCGTCGAGCGCGGGTGTCCGACTGCGATATCATCTGCGGGGACGATGGGATCTCGTTGAAGTCTGCCAAGGAGTTCCAGGATCTCGGGCCGTGCGAGGATATCGGTGAGTCCGGCTGGCATCGGAGAATGTCGAGACTGAAGGGGATGTCCTTGGCGTAGTGGTGAGCAACTGCACGATCGAGACGCGGTCGAGCGCGTTGGTCGTGGGAGTGGACGCGACGTCGCCGATCAGGAATGTCACCTTCACGAATTGCGTCGTCCGGAATAGCCATCGTGGCCTGTCCGTCAACCGTACGTGACCGGGCCCAGGAATCTTCTTCCACCTGGTCCCCGGCTGATACCGCGGCGTAGTCGGCGAGGACTCTTTATACGAGAACATCCTATTCTCAAACTGTATCGTCGAGACCCGCGTCTTCTCCTCCCAATGTGAGTCCTCCCCCGAACCCGGTCATGTCCCCCACAACCCGCTCCCTCGCTTTCCCCCAAATTGTGGCATATGACTAATGGGATCCACCCAGGGTGGGGCCGCGGGGAACCGATCTACGTCTCCGCCTCCCCTTGGATCGACCAATCCATAGGCTCCGCCTCCAACATCCGCTTCACCAACATCCTCTGTCGATCCGAATGCGGTGCCTTCCTCTCCTCCGACACTCTCGGCTGGATGTCCAACATCATCCTCGATTCCGTCCGCCTCGAGATCTCACCATGGTCAGGATCCACCGATCCTCGTGACAAGGGCGGGGAATACGATGTCCGACCTTCGAGCAACAAGGCGAGACAGGTGTATAGGCCTGAAGAGGGGATCGCCGGGTTTCACTTGGAAAATCTGAAGGGGGTCAAGATGAGGAATTGTGAGGTAATTTGGAAGGGGGGAGCTGCTTGGTATAAGAATGCGGTTTGGGCGAGGGGATGTGAGGGTTTGGAAGTGGGCGTGGAGGTCATGGGGAAGGCAGCGGAGGGGAAGCTGAAAGAGATCGATGTGGCTTGATTGGCCGAGGTTGATGAGACAAGATAGACGTAGATATAGAAATGAACATTGTTTCCACCCCGATAGACTGCTTGGCTTTTGCCAGCTCAGCGTCGCTGGGACCGGGCAAGTGAATAGCGAGATGGCGGGTGCGATATGACGAGCAGGAAAGCGTTAGATTCGCAAGGCTTGCATCAAGTCCACCCTTTGCGTGCAACGACATCCTAAGTCTAAGGCTCCACTCAATCTAATCAAGCTGAATGCGATGTCTCACCGGGCATACGGGGCATCCTGACAAAGAGCAAAACGAAGAACGAAACAAACGCAATGGCCTGTACCATCAAGTTCAGCAAAGCGCCCTGTGATCGAGTGCAGATCCGCTCACCCCGTTGACACCAAAAACTAACTCTCCACGGCCAATCTCGCTCAGGAAGGCGAACACGTATCCGAAGATGGCAATGGTCGATATTTGAGCTAATCACGCCGTCAGCTCTACCAAAGCTCTGCCAAACCGCATTGCAAGAGTCCACCTACCAATCTTCTCGATCAGTGCTATCCCGCTCAACGCATCCGCCCTCTCCTCAGGCGGGACGAAATCCAATGCCAACCCCTTCGCAGCGGCCCCCGTCCCACTAGCAAAAGGCAGAACCACAGCCGCGAGGAACATATTCCAAGGTTGAGTAGAGAGTGCGACAAGCGATGTGAGTAGACCATCAAGGAAGATAGACCATTGAAGGAAGACTAGATCGAAGGTCGAGCCGTGCCGCTTGTCCACTGGATGACTAGCTGCGTCATGCCGTGCACCGGAGATGACGTCGGTCGGATCGCCTTGAGAGGGGTCGTCGGGGTGGTCGGCGATGGATCGGCGTGTGGGAAGGGTGGGGGACCGGGAGGAGGAGAGCCAATGTCGGCCGGATTGGATGATGCGGGGGAAGCAGATGGAGAGGAAGAAGGCTTTGACGAGGAGGGTAAGGGACTATGAGGGCGAGATTAGCTTAGCGCTTGGAAACAGGGACGATTCGCCACACCAGCATCATCCCGCTCTGGACGGGTTCGAAGTGGAACCGATTTTGCGCAAACAATTGCAGTCCAATCGGTACGTATCTGTAACACATCAATACTAGATGAAACAGATGTGCGTCGGGCGTACCCAGTTGCGAGAACACTGAAGAACGCCCCCGCACCGAGCAGGAACAGACTCATATTCCCTCGTCTCGGCGTGAACAGCTTGAGCGGGGTTAAGAAACCGCTCTTTGGTTTCTCCCCGGTCTTCGTGGGCGCTGCTTGGACAGGTGCGATGTAGGGAAGGAAGAGGGAGCCGAAGATGGTGACGGAGACTAGGAGGACGAAGGTGATTTCGACGGGGACGATGTGGCCGAAGTACGAGTCGATCAGGCCGCCAACTATCCGGCCAAGCACATCAGCATTCTCTCCATACAAATCGGGACTGTGACGTGCAGGTGTATCCAGCGGCATTGCCCAACATCCCGACCCCCGAGAGGACCCCAAACATACTCGTCCGTTCCTCCGGTGACACCAGCGCAGCCACAAAGGCATTTGCGGAGAGTAGGTAACCCCCACCGGATCCAAGTATGTTGAACAGCTGCGTCACCTCGATGATGTGCTTCCCGACTCCCGCACCGATACGGAGCCCGATGATCTGCGTGACGTTCCGCATGGACGCCCAGACGGTCTGTTGGAACATGGCTGTCTTCACTCCGAATCGCTTGATCCACATCCCCGTCACAAACAGGTTGAGGATCGCTGGTATCAATCCTTTTCAGCTCAATTGAGGGTTCGATCATTGGGGCACTTACAAGATCCGATAGTGATCGAGGACATCACAGCGATATCCTTTGCCGTCTTGGCGTCGATCGCCCGTAACGCACATCGATCACCCACCCCATCCCACGTATGAGACTGATAATACTCCTCGCAAGTCATATCGTGAAAAGCGTAAATCAGGGAAGTCTGGGTGAAAGCGAGGGTCATGCTGGTGAAGAAGGACACGAAGAAGACGCGACGGATGGGCGGGAAGAGGGAGGTGGTGGTGGATGGGGTGGCCGATAAGAGGGCGGTGGTCTCATCGGGCTCGGTGGAAGGGGATCGTTTGTTCGGTGAAGTGGGTGGTCGGGTCGATGGACTGACAGCTCGAGCCTGGGAGGACATGATTATGGGGGTTTGAGAGATGGGAGAAGGAGAAATGGGATCGAAAGGACGAATGGAGGGATGGACAGATTGCCGGATCGGACATGACCGAACGGGCCGCTTTCTGGGTCGACTTCTACGCTTTGCTCAACGCCTTCCCATGTCATTCGCTGTGCATGGATCAGTCGGTGAGGCACAATTATCAAGATGAGCGAAGAAAGCATGATCTCTAACGAGTCAGGCCCGACACGATCCTACCAAGCCAGTAAAACATCAGGGGTAATGACTATCCCGCACACACTCTGCCCGCTCGAAGCGCTGGTACTGGCAAACATTGGACCATCTGGATCGCTGTCAAAAATCTGAACGAGCTCCTTATCCTCCCTCAGCAGTTTCACAATGGGCTCTCCCGTGACGTTTCCCGAACGCCATCTGCCCAGTCATCTTCCAATGCTCCGGTACGCTCCATCGTGAGCGTATTTCGTCTAGTGAGGGGTAGTAGTGCTGTAGCGTCAGTCCAAGTGGTAGATCGAGGTTCGATAGCGTGATCCAGACTGTTCCTCCGACGAGCGATTGTGGAGGTAGGATCAGGGTGAAAGGAGGACGGACCTGCATACTGTGCCATAGCGGAGGATTGGGATCACCATGTATCGAATTGTGCAGAGTAGGCTAGACATCGCTGTCGAGTCACCTCGACAACTACGAGGATTAGCTGGTATATGATGGTGAGAGCTCACCTTGCTCTTCCTCGAAGAACAGCACCGTCCCGTGACCACCTCGCAGGACGTCCAGCTCATCCGACACCTTCCTATCTCCCCAATCAATAATCCACCACCAACGCTTGAAGGTACGATGGGTGATGGATGACTCACGCGTGATGTCCATGCGCGACATTCGGCCTCTGATCTAAAGTCTTCTGCGTCAGACTCTGTACACACAAATCCCAGAAATCCCGATGATCTCGCCGATATAGTATGATCACTCTCGTGGACTGCATGTCGAACATCGAGAGTGTATGTCGGATGTAATGTGTGACGATTTCGTTGAGTTTCGCATGGGGAATGGAGCAGGAGGGGGGCCTATCTGAAACCGTGTTAGCCGAGGAAGCAAGAGAGTAGAGGGAGCCCGGACTTGATAATGCGAGCGGCGGGTGACGAGGGTGGAGAGCATGATGGGGATTATACCTGTAGCCGTGAAGCTGGAATCGGTCGCCATGTCGTTCGTGAAAAGCGATTTCGACAAGCAGAATCGTACCTCAACCAGCTTTCATGCGAACCGGGACGTTATATGAGGAAAGTCGTGTCGTGCCTTGACGTGGAATCGGTGACCTGCATGCCGTCATCAGCAGATACGTTCTCCATAGCCTCGGGGTTGCGGAGAAAACTGTTCCGACGATTTTCGGTTTCTATGCTGGCGGACGAGGCCACAGCGGTCGTCCCGCGATCGGTGGATACGGCTCCGAAGCCGCATGATAAAGGGACCTGGACGTGGATGGGGCCAATCATCTCGTTGACGGTGTTGCAATTGTACACGCAGGCACAAACATGCTGTACGTTTATCAAAACCTCGTGTTCCGCTCGGACAAGTCATCTCGTGAGATATTCTGTCATGCTGAATTCAGATCGGTAGTACACCACGCTCCGATTTTTTCAAGCTGCAGGTAGCTGCTCCTTGTCGGTGAAATACTCCCCAAGCCTGAGCATATTCGCCCTAGCCCCCCCACTCTCCGAGCTCGTCCTGATAATCCCTGCGACTTCCGCCACATTCTTCCTATACCTCTCACCTTCCGCCCCACGCATCTTCTTCCAAGTCTCCTGCAGCTCTTTACGGATCGCTTCGGGGGTGGACTGGATCCTGACGCCATTCGCAAAGGTTCGGCCGTTGTGCCCAGTATTCATCTGGGACAGTTGGAGTCCGCATTGCTTTGTGCCGATATCTGGTCGCGTCAGTGGGGATCATGACCAGCGGGATTGCAGGATTGGTTTTGGAAGAAGGGCAACTCACAGAACGCGTCGCCCTCTGGCTGGTCGGTACCGAAAGGAAGACCGATGAGGGGAACACCAGAGACGATCGCTTCCATCATCGAGCCCATTCCGCAGTGCGTCTGCACGTGGTACGATCAGCTCCGACAACCCATTCCTCATGAGCTCCCGACAATCCGTCCATCGGCACTCACAAGCATCATCCCCGTCGCTTCGTGCTGCAGTATCCTGACTTGCGGTGCCCAACCGGTGATGATACCCCTCCCGCTCTCCTCCACCTTCTTGATCAGCTCGTCAGGAATCTTGGTGTCTCCCTCCCTGCTGACGGGTGCAGGTGTGGCGAAGATGAAGGGAACGATCGGTTCCACCTCGAGCAGGGATTCGAGGAGGTGCGTGATCAACTCCATGCGGTGTTTAGGCCAGGAATAGCTGCCGAAAGTAATGAAGGCGGCACAGTTCGAACCATATTTCTTGAGCGATTCGTCCAGGAAGCCGAGGAGTCGCTCGTCATTCTCGGTCGCTTCGCCGACCCGTTGGTGGTCGGCCTTAATCCAAACGGTCTCATTGAATTGTGGGCTGGAACGGATTAATGCTAGTCGGACGGCCGAGGGATGAGACTCACCCGACGCCGATGACTGGCATACCCATCGTCTTCTCGAGGTAAGGGATCGACTTCTCCTCCAGCTCGAGTATCGTTGAGCAGACGAAGCCATCCATATTACGAGCGGAGTGTAAGATGGCTTCGGCTATCGGCAAGATCGCAGCGGGCCAGATATTGGCCGCTTGTGGGGCTTTGTCGAAGGGATGTCAGCAGACGAGTGGAGCTCCAAGGGCAAGTAGCTGAGGGGCCCGACCTACAGAACTCATCTAGTCATAAACAGTCTGAGAGCACGGATGGATAGGATCACTACGTACAGTCGTACATAGGCGGGAGATCCGGAAAGGTCAAGAGTCGATCTCGGATATTCCAGCTGGCCTTGAAAGGTCAGCTGTGCAGTTGCAGATGATAGGACGAGCGGCATACAGCGTTCGCGGCGTCGAGGTCCGCCATTCCCTCCGCGATCCTTTCCTCGTACCTCTCTCTGATCTTGTCGAATGGTCCACCGTTCTCATCATCGGCGAAGAGGCTGCTCAGATTTAGTCAGTCTGAGAGGCGATCAAAACAACCAAGCTCACCGCGAGTGGGCGACAGCTGCACTACCATTGACGTGGAATACCGGGACCTTGGGGAGTCCGAGTTTGGGTGTGATTTCGCTTACAGGGCCTTTGACGAGGTCGCAGAGGAATACCTGCTAGAATCAACAATCCAACTCATACCTGCGCTCACATCGACAAAGAAGGCGCAAGGTACGATCGCCCATCTCCCTTGACCTTTTCCCTCCATCATCTCCTCAATCACAGGAGTCAAGGCCGTCGAGTATTTGGAAAACTGCTCCGGGTTGATCGTCGCGTCATCCCCACCCCCAGTGTTGAGGACACGATGGGTGAAGCGAGATCCGACGCGTTCCATCAGACTGTGAGGTTGGAGTTCATACTCGATGTTGAATTTTCTTTCTGCTATATCCGCGATGACGAAGGTTGTCACGAGTGATGGGTGAAGATGGAGGAGGTTGAGACTGAGTTGAAGGAGAAGGCGGAGGTGAGAGGTTTCCTGGGTACCGACAAAGACAAAGTGATTGGGCATGGTGGTGAAGCTGGATTTCTCATAGACAGGCGTGGTCTGATGACGCCGAGTCTAGCTCTACACGTCACGCTCTCGAAGTTGCTGCTGGATGGAAGGAGCATTGACGAAGAATGGAATAGATCGAGTATCACGAGGAACCAGCTCGCCGGAATGACCGATGTTCCGAGGAAGTCCGGATCCGAGATCCCGTTTGTCGGAACCTTAGTGGCAGATTGCGCCGTCCTCAATGTTGTCAGAGCTTTGAGCACCTCTTGGCTCGCAGCCTGGCTGAATGAAATGCAAATGAAGCGGTCATGGCGCAGCGAGTGAAGGTGATGCAGCAGTCCGACACCGACCAGGAAGACTTCTGATATCATATCGCTCATTCATTCCACTGTATGATGGCCGGGATGATCCCCAACCTCTTCAGATCATCAAAAACGACCTTATACCCCTACTCGAACAAGTCCACCTCCGTCTCCCACCCGATCGACTTCTCCCGAAGACTCGCCTCGTCCTTCCATGTCCTGGACGTCGTGATCCATGAAGTCCCATGTCAAGAACTGGAAGACTTCGGGATCGAGCTGGTGTTCCTTGACGATGGAAGTGACCTTGCGCCTTCCTTTCGGTCAACCGGCGCGGGCACCGCAATGGCGGCTTGCCGACATCGCATCGTCTCTACTTCGGGATTGCTTCCTTTGACGGCGAGGAATCAAACCTTCGCGGGCTCGTCCTCTGCCTAGCCGACAATCAATCACTGCCGGTTTACCATGTCCACTGCCCTTGTTTTCGGGGCCAATCGGTGCGTCATTTCTCCTTCTCCGTTCTCCGAAACCCTCTTTCCCCGCTTTACGGAAGCTGACTCGCAGCAGTGTTTCCGGCATCACCGTCCTCCGTCAACTTTCTCTATCCCCCTTCAGCGCAGTGGAGGAAGACCATAGCCACTTCTCGTCGTCCACTTCTCCTCGAGCATGATGATCCCCGTATCACTTTCAAGCCGATCGACCTTCTCCAGGAAATGGATCAATTGAGGAAACAGCTCGAGGATGCTGGAGCCGCGGAGGCGACTCATGTGCTCTTTAACGCTTTTGTTTCAAAGGAGGGACCGAAGCGGTCTCTGCTATATGCAAAGGGCTAAAGGTCTTTCAACTCCAGACGGGTTACAAGTGTGAGTAATCTTCCTGCTTGTACCAGGTATATTGTATGACACTGATGTCTAGAAGACTACGGTCCACATCTCGGGGGGAAGAATCTGCCGCCATACCCATGGAAGGAGGATTCACCGCGGCACCCAGGGGGAAACTCCCAATTCGTCCAAGCGAGCCTTCTCCTCAACCACTCTATGTCTCTCGCTGGAAAGAGGCTGCGAAGAAGAACGGATGGAAATGGATCGCCACTCGGCCAGGCGTCATCATCGGGACCAGCAAGGTTCGTCTGTCTGTCATATAACGCCCTTCATTCGAGGCTGATAGAGTGGACATTAGGGCAACGTCATGTCGCTAGGCGTCTCCCTTGCCCTCTATGCCACCGCGCGCAAGGCTCTAGGTCAACCGCTCACCTTCCCGGGCTCATCAGTCTCGTTCAATCTGCCCTACGACCATTCCACGGAGAGCATCGGACTCCAAGCGGATAGTGAGTGTAATGAAGTCGACGGGCCGCACAAAGCTGAGTCTGGTTTGCAAAGGATTTCAGGTACCACAGCAAAGAAAATGATATTACGCGAAGGAGTCGTACCGAATGAGGGGCCTGGCGGCTTTCTCCGTACAACCGGAAATGACACCAAATCGATGCGGGAGTCTTTCACGTGCAACCTCTTTCTCCGTCCTAGATAACCAGTCATGTCGAATTTCGTCAGCTTCATGAGCCAGCGTCGTGGCGGAAGTGAACGGTCCCTTGGCGATTCATATGAGAAAGTGTCACTCCTGCCGACTTCGGACCTCGAGTCGGACAGCTCGCTCGATCTTCCCGGTCGTCATCGAGCTCGTCATGGTCACCCACACTGGCGACAGATTCGACATGGCTGGAGGTTACAGAAGCTGGTTATACGGATCGTCTTCTTCTTGGCACTCGCTACGATCTATTTCGTGTCGTTTGACAGTCGAGGATCGCCCGCTTCGAGATCATCGCTCGCAGCTGGACTCGAACATTGCAGGTACATAGCGACGACTCCTGGTCCATCCGCCGACTTCCACCAGCGCGAGCACAGCGATCGTTTCGAGGCTGGAACCAAGGCTGTACTGCTCAAGAACGCGAAGATCTGGACTGGAAACAAGGATGGGTCCGAGGTGATCGAAGGGGATGTCTTGATGGCGAACGGGTTGATCAAGTCGGTCGGTCAGGCGGATGTTAGAATGCTTGAAGATCTGCGAGCAGAGGGGGACGTTGACGAGATTGACGTCGATGGGAAGTGGGTCTCGCCCGGTATGGTCGACGGTCACAGCCATGGTGAGCAGACACCAGTCAATCGCTCACTCGCGCTGATTGACGCTCAGCCGGCGAGGACGGCAGCAACTCGGTGGCCAATAATATCCACCCTTACGTCCGAGTCCTAGACGACTTTGACACACACGATGCAGGTACCCGCCTCATCATCGCCGGCGGCGTCACCTCTCAACTCCTCCTGCCCGGATCAGGCGTTGGTATCGGTGGTCAAGCATACGTCGCGAAGTTCCGCCCCACCTCCTCCAACTCCGCCTCTGCCCGGCTTGTCGAACCACCCTTCGACTTCCATCCAAGCGGAAATATGACGAGTCAGCGCATCCCTAGCCATTGGCGGCATATGAAGCATGCCCTCGGGGAGAACCCGGATAGGGTGTTCGGCATCGTCAGGATGGACAACATCTGGGATATACGCAAGGCGTACAAGACCGCACAAGATTGGAAGAAGAAGCAGGATGACTGGTGCTCGGCTGCTCAGAGCAGCTCCCGATTCTTCGCCAAGGATCTGGGAGAATTCCCCGAGGCGCCGCTCGAGTCCGAGGCGTTGGTGGATGTGCTGAACGGGAAGATCAAGCTCAATGTTCATTCTTACGAGGTCACCGACTTTGACGCGCTGATCCGGTTGACCAACGAGTTCGGGTACGTAATCAGCCTCCTCTCCCGCTGTTCCATGATTAATCGCGCTGCAGCATCGAGGTCGCCGGAATCCATCACGCGCACGAAGCATGGCTCGTCCCGGAACTCCTCAAGAAAGCCTACAAGCACCCTCCCGCTGTCTGCGTCTTCGCGACTTTCTCGATGTACAAGACGGAATCTTCCCGAAACTCATTCTACGCTCCGAAGATCCTCTCCGATGCGGGCCTCGAGGTCGTCATGAAATCTGATCATTCAGGGGTCGTCGCGAGGTACTTGATGCAAGAGGCTGCGCTCGCTCATCATTGGGGACTGGAAGAAGCCACCGCTTTGTGAGCCCAAGGCTCACTCTCTGTCGTGATAGTAAGAATGATGCCGACTAAGATCCGCCGTGACCACGCATCCCGCCAAGATGATTGGGCTGGATCATCGCATCGGCTACCTCAGTCCAGGCTACGACGCGGATGTGGTCGTCTGGCAGAGTCACCCGCTTGCCGTCGGTGCCGCCCCTGCTCAAGTCTACATCGACGGTATCCCTCAACTCGATCCGCCAGTCCTACGTTCTCGACCCGAATCTGATCAGTCCGCTCCTCCAGCCGGAAACTGGACTAAGGAGATCGCATATGACATCGCGACGAAAGGCGATCCCGACTATTCTCCTCGAGCGGTCCATCTCAACATGGCTTTCATCAACGTCTCGTCTGTAATACTTCGCCGCGATGGTTCAGTCAAAGACCTAAGTCCTTCGGACGCCACCTTCGATGTCGTCGTTGATCGAGGCGAGATCGATTGTATCGGGAAATGCGCTTTTGACGCCGAGATCCCCATCATTGATCTCAAAGGTGGTAGCCTCGCTCCAGGGCTCACCTCCTCTGGCATTCCCCTGGGACTGAAGTATGAGGAGGGCTCGGGGTCCTTTGATCCTGACGCCGATGCCATGTCAAGTGAGACCAAGGCTCTCACTCAATTTGCGGTCAACAAAGCGGCCGATGGAGTATTCTTCGGGACCAAGAAACTGTGGCGCGCCGTACAATCCGGGGTCACTCATTCCATCACCCATTCCGTTGCAGATAAGGTCTTGGCCGGCACATCGACCTTCATCCGACTTCATGCCGAGCACTCGCTGTTCTTTGGGATCCTCGTCGATACGGTAGCCCTTCATGTAACGGTCTCGAAGATAGCGGCGGAAAGTGCCGAAGTCGCCCAATTACAACTCGGTACGCTCCGGAGTCTCCTGCTCGGTCACAACGGTCCATCCCAGCGTACACCGATAGGAAAAGCGTTCGAAGCCGTCAGTCGAGAGGAGATCCCTCTCGTCGTCTCCGTTCTCAAAGCCGATGAAATGGCAAGATTGATCTCGATCAAGCGCGAGGTCGAGGCAGAGAAGGGTACCAAGATCAGGATGGTATTCCACGATGCGACCGAAGCGCATCTCCTAGCCAAAGAGATCGCAGAGGCCGAGATCGGCGTGATCGTTGCCCCTGCGAGAGCATTCCCATACACTGCCGAAGAATCGAGGTTCCTACCGGGAGTACCGCTGAGTAACGAGACCGTCATCTCTACCCTTTGGAAGGCCGGTGTCGTCAGTTTTCGACCCATCTTTCGCCATTGCGGCTGATCGTCTACCAGACCGTCGGTATAGGGAGCCGAGCGGACCGCCCACCCATGCAGTCCTCCGTATTCAACACCCGATGGCAGCTCGCCAACGTAAATCGCATCCTAGCCAAGGCGGACTGTTGCCATGCGCTGACCGTCACCGTGCTTCATAGCTGATCGCCGATACCACTGCCGACATCACCCCGCTAGACGCGATCGCAATGGCCACCACGAACCTCGAAAAGCTGCACGGGATCACCGATAATGCCGAAGTTGCTAGTCTGCTGGAGAAAGACTTCGTGGCGTATGAGGGAGGTGGGATGATGGACTTTGGGGGGAGTAAGGTCGTGGCGTTCTCGACGCCGGACGGGGTGGCTGTGTTCTGAGGGGTATTAAGTGGTGTAAGGGATGAGAGGCAAAAGGGGGTAATGGCTCCTAAAGGATCGAAGAGCAAAGTGAGAGTGGCGAGAAACCGATCTAGAAGTGAATATCGAATAGAAGGGTGGCCAAAAGCGTCAGGAGCCGAAACCGGTTCGCTGGCTCAGTTTAACGGTCTGCTTGGCATGCACTGCACAGAGGTGTATACCGCACATGACCTCTAAGTCCGCATGACACAAGACCACATACCACTGAGCACAATTACAACTGGCCGAACTTGATACACCAAGTCCCCAATACTAAATCCTCAATACGGGATCATCCCAACCGCCTTGAGCGCCTTATCATTCAGTTTCGGCGGGCCGTACGGGTGATTGATATTCCAGTCTGCATCCTGTTCCCGCTTCGGTATGAAGGTGCAGGGATCATGGCTCTATCTCCACTTCATAAATTGCTGCCGAAAGCGAAGGTGGACTCACGGTGCACCAGCCTTTCACGAAGTACTCTTTCTTCTTCTCAAGCTGTTCCTCAGACATCCAATCGAATGGCTTATAACACACGTCTGGGCGAATCCGTCAGCATGAGCCAAGACAATGCGGGAAGAAAGGGTACATACAGACTGCGAATCGATGATTGCCCGCCTGAGGCGCCTCGCCATAATGTACAGTCCGTGAATCCCAGAGAATAAAATCTCCAGGGTCGAGACATGGTTTCTCGAATTTACATCCATGGTCTTCTAGCCATTTGACCTTGGCGGAGTCCAGACGGATGTGATCGTGTGCTGACCAGCCGTCCGCAGGCTGAGACGCATCGGTGGAGCTCCGATTCATGCATGAAGGGCATCCGAAGGGAGACGAAAGAACAGAGGGTAGAACCCACCATCTCATGCTCGAAAGCCTTCCACACCTCCGAGAAGTATTTCACCGACCCAGTCATGACCATCAATCCACCATCTTGCGGACCGTTGGGCAAGATATTGAGCAGACCCTGGATGGCTTCGATGTCTGGTTTGAGTGGGGATTGGTCCGAGTGAGGCCAGGGAGCTGCGTTGTTGTCGATCTGAGCTTTGGGTAATGGTACAGCCAGGTTACCACCGTCTGTACGGGATGAACATTCGGGACTTGGGAATTGGAAGATATGCTGACCAAACGAGGGAGTGAGCTTGTCGGTGCCCCAGATCTGCTCGAATAGCCCGACGATGCCGGGTTCGGATTTGATGTCCCACACGAACTGGGCATGAGCGAAGGAGTACCTGGAAGCGGATCAGACCAATTCCAGGAGGACCAGTGACCTAAACCGACGCAGAATACAGCCCTCCACTAGCGAGCACGACATATTAGCCCTGTCGCAGGGCATCGGTCAAAACCCACTTGACATGCCGAGGGAGATTCCTTCGCTGCCAAGTTGACGGGTCGTCCCGCTTATACCCCAGCTTGAATCCCTCGAGCCAATCATTTGCCCTATCCCGATACTCTGCCGCCTTCTCCGGCCTGATGACACCTTTAAAGATCGCCCACTGAAGCCAGTCAGTCGGATCTCAACAGACCCACGCAGGACTCACCCCCTTTTCGTCGAGATCTTTGATCCAAGCAGGCGCATCCGCCTTGCGCTCCGCCATCTCCACCTTGTCCTTGCTGAATGGGTTGTCCCATGGGTAGATCGCTGACTGGGTGACCACCATCTTGTTGAATAGTCTGGATGTCGATCGGAGATTTGGATTAGAATCAAATATAAGTTCGAATGACCAGAGGCCCCGTCCGGCGCTGCTTCCCACCAATCCGCTCAGAACCCCGCAATAATCGGCCCGGAGCGCCGGTTCCTGCCGGCTCATACCGCTGGAATGCCTACATATTTCCGGTAGCATGTCAACAGAGTGAACTCATCATGTCTATCCTTGCTGCGATCATCGGTGGATAGGAATGGCACGGAGTGACGTGATGTAACACGTAAAGAGCTAGCGAAGTCGAAAAAGCCCGAATCGCATGGATCATCAACTCGAGGAAAGCTTCCTTCAACCTTTCATTTGCTACAAGAGGCCAATCGAAGAGCATTATTTCGATACATACCTCATGGAATGGTGAGCAGGGAGATTCAAATCGCTGCACCGCCGCATGTCGTCCGAAGAATATTAGGTCAAGGCTCAATCCATGAGGAGAATATAGGCGCTGGTCATTTCCAGCTCCTTGATCGAAAGCCTGCGTTCATGGCATCATGGTTTCCTCCTTACACTCGAGATCGAGACATCAGATCGACAGAACGGGATGGGATGCTGTCCTCGGAGATCAGCTAGTTGGCACGACCAAGGGTATCACGTTCCGATTGGTGGTCGAGGAACGTCCGGCTCATGACTTTGACCTGACATTGCGACAGGTCAATACTCCCGATGAGTTTCGGTGGAGGGGCGAGATGTGGGGTGTGCTCGCGGGCACTCATTTTCCGCTTTCAAACATTTCACGCCGATCCTGCGCGGACCCACCTCATACATGCCGAATCATATACTGGGATCATGGCGTGGTTCATGGGCCATTCCATGGCGAGCTCTACCGCTTCGTCTTGATTCGTAGGCATCCGCTCGGTGAAAACCCGAAGCTTCTTTTCCTCCTCCGTTTGAGGAACTTTCGCAGGTCGCGTACTCTCCGTTATCTCTCGAGCGACGATAGTCTCCGAATACCGTCGAGACCGGTACCGATAATGGCGGCCATTTGGAGGTATGGGTTCCCGAGGCAACTGGCGTTCGGATCATGAAGCGGGACTATTCCACTCGACGGATCGGACTGCGCATCCCTCGACTCCAGATTATGTCGGCTCGGTCATACATGAACTCCCGTATCGCGTAACTAACGTACCCACCCATGAGTACGGTGGTGATGCTCCGGAAATGCGCCAATAAGCCGGCTAGGAAGGAATCAGAGAGTTCCTCTCTGTCGAGGGAGAGATGCGAGTGTAAGCCGATCGGGAAACCGTCCTCGGAGGCCTTTGGATGCATCGCGGCGTGGATCCCGTGTCTATTCGCTGTGGATAGAACGACCTCTTGTGCGTACACCAGGTCACTGGCTGGTGAAAGGGCAATCTCGAACTCGCCACGCTCGACATATTTTTCGGGCGCCGCGGCTCTATTTTTTTCGCTGACGTGTCTGATGGCATTCATGATCATCTCCGGATGGGGATTTCGCAAAGTGTATATCTAGGCTAGGTCACCCAAGCAGTCGATCATGACGTGCCGCCGATATCGATGAGGTTACGATGATCGCCTTTGATCCGCGCGACGGCGTGTTCTATTGGACATTTTACACAACATCTGTACAGCTGATTTCGCTCAGCGTGGTCAAGAAGGACTAATCCGGCTAGAAGGAAAAGTCCGAAGCGCGGAATGCTTCCAGGGATTCTTCCGGGAAAAGGTACCGATTGGGCCGGAAGAGGGATCCCACGTCATATCACTTCGAAATATTTCCCTCTTGTCTCTGTTTGCTTCCTGTCCGTCTACCGCACATATGTGTCTCTCAGAAATACGATCTCTTTTCCTTGATCATGCCTGTTCCCGGTCTCTCCCTCGCGATCTCCCTTTTCTTCCTCACCCTTGCCTCTCGACCCGCGTTGGCCTACCCCGCTTACATCTCCTACGACACACTCTTCTTTGCCCCCACTCAAGTCCTCGATAATGCGTGGTTCAATCAATCGAAATCGGCGCAAGGCACGGCGGCAGATTGGGCCAACCAGCTCATGGAGTCGGGACCGTGGTGTGCGTAATCATGATTTCTTTGCCTTCCCATCCTACAGCAATCCCTCATGCCGGCATACTGACTCTCTTGATCCTAGCGGTGACGAACAAAACTCACTTACCCAAGTCTGGGGACCCACAGTGAGCAATTCATAGACACTGGTAGAATCGCCATGGCTCACTTCGGCTGCAGCGACTACTACAGCCTCGCGGTGTATTGGTGGCCGGATTGCTCAAGAGTAAACAACACCACCCAGCTCACCGAGCAACAAGGTGTGTTCTCATCTCTGCTTGCGACACGTAGCCTGATACAGCCCACTGATGCGTTCTCATAGTCTGGGACGAATGCACGTACGTCCGTCGAGACGGTGACTTCAATCCCGACATTTTCGAGATCCAAAACCTGGAACAAACTTTCAATGTCACGGACTCGGTCTACCTCTCCGCTCTCGCCTATGTAGCCACTGGCTCTCCCTTCTACTCGTCCCAGATCAACTCGGCCATCTACACCTTCTTCGTCAACGAGACCACCTTGATGAATCCCAATCTAAACTACGCTCAGGTTATCCGCGGTCCGGGCAAACAACTGGGTGATAGCGCGGGCGTGCTCGACATGGAGACGATCGCCAAGATCGCGAGCGGCGTCGCAGTCATGCGGATGTCTGGAGCGGCAGAATGGAAATATGCGACCGATGTCGGGTTGGTGAATTGGGCGAAGGAGATGGTGAATTGGCTCACGACCAACGAGGCGGCTTTGGGAGAAAAAAATGCTACAAAGTGGGAATTCAAACATCTCCCAATCTTGAGAGAGGTGGCACTGACAGAAGCAGTAATCACGGAACGTATTACCTCAACCAGCTCTGTTCCCTCTACATCCTGCTCAACGACTCCACCTCTGCCATCTCCCAGCTCGAATCGTTCTACAACAGCACCTTTCTCGCTCAGATCGCAGCCAACGGTGATCAGCCTCTAGAATCGTCCCGCACTCGGCCATACCACTATCGAGCATACAACCTCGCAGCCCTTGTCGTGAATGCCCAGATCGGCGATTACTTTGGCCTCTCGCCATCCGGGTGGAACCGAACGACTTCCTCCGGCGCTACCATCCTAGACGCTGTCACCTACGCGATCGCGCAGAACGCGGATTCCGAACCGAGCTCTCTCACCGAGCTCAACCCGATCGTCGCCGCCGTCGCATCCAAGTTCGGCGATCCGAATGGCTCATTCGCGGCTTTCTTGGCGAAGACGGATCCCCAATACATGGCGCAACCGTACTACGCTCTCGCTTCCGGGCTGGGCGGTAGTGGGCTCCAAGCAAACGCAACATCCACCAGCCCAAACCCCGCGAACACCAATGCCCCGCCATTATACGTGAAGGATAACGCTGCAGATCACTTTGCCGCTCCATTCAGTATATGCCGAGCTGTCGTGACAGGGTTGGCCGTCATACTGGGCATTGCTCTTGCCGGCGGCATACTATTCTGAGGATGCGGGCAAGGCAAAAGAAAATGAGAAAGGAAGGGGAGAAGCAGCGTATGCAGACGGCCAGCTCCGTTGGCGGTACTCGATCATCTAATTCGAGTGGGTGGATCCTGGCTAATTTGAGGCGGGGGATCCTGGCACACAGGGTGGATCTCGCTCTTTTTTCCCGAACATTGCATATACATTGTATAATCACAGGACATTACGGTTGCATGGCGATGTGACTATCCTTGTTGGGCTCGTCAAAATCGAGCCGCTCCAGGTCTTCCCGCCCTGGGGCCGGTGAGGAGCTTATGTGGGCAATCGCGTTCGACTGCATCTTCGCATTCGATAGCAGTGGACCAGGATGACGCCAGCCGTGAGAATCTGTCACAGATGTACCCAATGGGGGATAACATCGTCGCGGGCAGCGGAGTTCGCGAAAAGGATCAGAGAGATCGCCGACGCTTTGAGAAGGGGTCGAGAAAGACTTCGGACGGTTTCACCTTGAGGGGAATCGCCTGGGAGGACCGATTGTTGGAAAAATGTCGCTTTCGGTTGGTCCTGGTGAACGCAGTATGACAGGTCCTGATCGATAGTAGGGTTGATGTCTACGCTCAGACGGTGATGTCCGCAATCGAAGGTCGGAATGATCCTCGCTTCCTGCATCATTGGGAGTTACGACCTTCCACCCGCTCCGTGCCACAGTATCCTCCGGATACACCTCCCCGTGATCTGAGGATGAGCCCGACTAGCGCTTGACGGTTTCTTTCATAGCATCGGTCGAATGGAGGATCCGTCGTAGCTTGATCGATGCAAAGGGTTGTACACCGGACTCCGAGGTCGTCTCCTGGCGGAAGCGGTAGACTTCTTGGAAGCGATTGTATCGGAGAATGGCGAGAGATGCAGGGTCGTGTCTTAATTCCTGGGATTCCTAGTCGGTCGATGTTTTTCCCGGCATCACTCCACACGCACCGCTCCGAGCTGGCTCGGACGCATGACTGAGATCACGTAACCGTCTGAGATCACGTAACCGTCGAAACGGGCCTTGACAGCAGCTTTCATCGTCCCCTTGCCAGTGTAAGCCGGTAGCATGTTGTAGCCGAGGTCCCAGGTCTGATTCGTCCAAGGATCCTCGTCGGATACACCTGTCGGGACGAGCGGTGGATGATCGTCCGATGTGTGGACACCAATCCCCCCTATCTAGAGCTTCAAGCATGGATATACTGCTATCGCGGATCCCACCAACCCATGACCTTCCCGTCCGGATGCGACCTCATCACCTCGGAGGCGCTCTGATCCATCGCGTCCACTCCGAGTTTGAGCTTCTCCAAGGCTATGCCCTCGTCTCCGATACACGCTTGGACTCTAGCTTGAGCGTTCTCCCTGGTCTAGCTGAAACGCGCCAATGAGCAATCGCTTCGACACGAGCTGTCCTGACTCACGGATTTCGGCGTAGATCAGCATTTTGAACGTCATCGGGTGAGGTGTAATGCTCGTACTTCAGATCGAGTCCCCAGCGATGTGATGGCGGTAGGAGAAGAAATGTGGAGAAAGAAGATGGTTACCCAAAGCTTCGGCATCGCTTGGTCGGACCGGTGTGAGGCGTCGACCCGAGTGCTTCAGGCTGGTCATCTTCTCTTCCATGCTTTTCTGAGCCAACTTGGCAAAGGACTTTGCGGTCATTTTATTATTGGCAATGTACGAGGCCGCGGCGGTGAATCATGGGAACAACGATCTCAGGGGTTTGGGAAGGTCCTACACGGGTCAAGGGGATGTCGCGGATCAGTAGAATCGAAGCTGAACGGCAACCCGACACGTCTCTCTCATCTCACCACCCGTCCGAGTGGTGTTTTCCTCAGGTACAGTCGAATAGGAAACTCGGCACCCAGCTTCTGGTGAGACAAACAAACAGATTTCAAGAGTGCTTGTCAGGGCTCGACGCGCCCCGCGAGGACGTCGACCTTCACGAATCCCTGCTGACTGAGGTGGCTTGAGAGCCGCGGAAGTGGAGAAGGATGATGTTGTTCCGGCTGTATCCAGAGAAGAAGGTGTCTGTGCCGATGGAAGTAACCTTTTTTGGACACCTGCAATACTATAAGCGGGGCAGGGATGACTCTGGACTCACTCTGCATCTCACTCGCATCTGTGTAGAGAGTCAATGCCTGGTTCCGGTGGAAGAAGGTTGATGAGTATTTTGGGAGAGACTGGGCGGCGAAGTGAGCTTAGGATTGATCGGTGACCGCAGGATTCGCCTCATCCTGTAATTGACAGCCCATGTAACCTTCTCAAAGAAAAGGCGAGTCCGGAGCGAACGGGATGCGAAATCACGCCCCGCTGATGTGACCAACTTCAAGGAGCAAGGTGCAGGAGGGTGAATACCCGCGTGTGATAGCATATCGACTGAATGTGGCGCAGCTTTGAACCTTTGAACCCCAAATTGATGCGCCGGCATATCAGGCCGCCGGTGTCGATATGAACGTCACATTCCTGATGGCGGTGGATGCAATGGATATGACCAACGGCGAGTGCAATTTCTCGCATGTAAAGACAACACCCGGGCTTGGCCCGGCTCCATTGACAAGGTTGCTCAGGCTGCCTCGAAGTGTCCGTCCCCAAGGCCGCGAACGACGTGCGCGTCTTCCGCCACGTCTATCCAGGCTAGGTGATGACGGACCATGACAGTGTATCGATCCCGCCTGGGTACCCGGCCAGAAATCCATCTCCGTAGAGCTTTCCACCAGAAGCACCATTGAACCATCCTCAGAGTGGATCTCACGCTTATAACTCCTCTTCCCCCTGTATACCCCTCGAAAGGACTCTTTATGTGGAATTCGACATTCTTCCGCATAGAGAGGACACAACGTAGTAGCAAACAAACGAATGCCCAACCTTTCGCCGAGGCTACCTCGTTCCCGGGATGACTTGATGCCTCGACGTAGAAGAGGCGCTTGGCAACAACAAGGGCTTTATTTTGCCATAAGATAATCCTCAAGCTGGACGAGTATTCTTGCCGACCACTCAACCCATCACGGGCGGGCAAAGGATCCTCCGGGTGGAGGGACGGGGTCCTTCGGGCTATCCGGGTCAAGGGGTTTCCAGGGCTTCTTCCACGTCTCGTCCGCCTATCCCGTGCTGACAGGGTGGTGACCTAGGTTACAGAAATCATGTGCCGCCGGGAGTGGGTCCGGGCGACCTTGTCGCTGTTCTCATCGATCTCATCTCGCTCGATCCGGTACGCCTACTTTGCTCGCCTGCGTCGCAGTTTGAGCCGTCTCGATCTCCTGTCGATTACGTATGTAAAATCGTAATCTCTCGTGAACGACGTCCGTCTCCAGCTCGCACGCACAATGCTCCCATCCGTGCTTGTTGTTGTATGACACTTTGGGCTTCTCCACCGTTCGTTCAGCCGTGTCATCTGAATCCGTCAGCAGAAACGGAGACCCTTTCCGGACAGGAACTTACATGTCGGCAATTCGATTACGGCTGGAATGTTGGTGCACTGTTCTGCTCAGGATATGGTCTGCTATCACGGTGTGACCACCTACGGCAGGGAGGAAGACCGGCTCATCAAATCTCAACACCTGCAACCCTCCTGCACCATGCCGCACCATGGGTTTGCCCATCTCGTCTTGACCGTATATAGAGAAGAAAACCTCAGTGGCGAGGGTGTGCTTGATGGTGATAGGGGTCTTCATCCTGTCGCGCATACGTAAGCAGACATCAGTCGAGCGGTACAAGGGACGGACCACGATAAGGTTGATGCGCGTACTACGCCATCAGTCGGAATCCTTCCCCAGACTTCGACGCGGAGTCCTCCATTGTCCACTCCGCCTGCCGACTTTCCTCGCCAGAGCGCTTCTTGATCTATACTTGGGTGGGTGTGGTGGATCGGCGGACGTTGACCTTTCCCCCCCACGGGAAGCCGGACGGTGGAGACCAATGGTCTCGACATTTCTGGATCGTCTCGAGGAGACGCGATCGAGTGGGTCTGGTGGAGGGTCATCCGTAAGGCGAAGATCGTCAATGCAGCGTCCAGCTCGGGAAGGTTGAGTGTTGCTTGAATGGGTGCTGCTACGCTCCACTGATTCCAGATTCAGGAACAGGGTAACGCCGAGATAGTAAACTCACTATATCGGACAGGATTTTCAGGTCATATAGCCCAACGCCGGGAGCCAAATTGGTCCGAGAGATGTCGAGCGAGCGAGCACCCTCATTCGGGTCTGGGTGGAACACCGATCTCAATCTCATCGCGGTAAAGTACGAGCCATTGAATGCCCGAGCGCCAGGGACGTCCTTCTCTGGTATGCCGGCAATCGAGCTCGATGCCGACTTTGTGAGAACCATGATGGTCTCGGAAGGAGCGGTCGACGTGCGCCGATATTCTTCCCACAAGGTGGATTGGGACCGAGGGCTTGATTGAGAGGGACGGCGTTGACGAGAAGCATTCGAAGCATTCCAGGCTTTGATCCTCAACATCCGACCCTCATCCTCCAGATCGCTATCCGCTCCGATGATCTCTGCGTAGATGATATGGACGATGATACCATTGTCATGCATGGCGTGAGGCGGCAGCGTGGAGGGGAGGATCAGGGTGAACTTGAAGCTGGACGGTGAGCTTGAGAATCTGTCGAATCAACATCGTACCTTTGACTCCCTTCGATGAGCAAGACCACGCCTTGATCACCTTCGTCCGTGATCTCTACCATCCTTTCAAACAGGATATCTTCTTCTCCCATCCTATCCGGACCCATGTTCAATTTTGAAGTCGTTCTTACCCCTACCCTGATAGCCTTACACCATCTTGGCTCACTCCCGGTTGGCAATCGAATCTCGAGCTCTCCGTTGACCAACTGATCGTACGAGGTTTGGATGCCATGTTCAAGAGCGTGTACCTGAGCATCCTCTGGAGGCTGGAAAAAGATGAGACCCTCGGTGGGCAGATGAATGAGCAGGTTGGGTCGATCGGATGGGGAGGATGATGATGATGATGATGGGTTCGAGGTCGAGCTGGAATCGGAAGACTTGGAGTTCTCTGGTCGAGATGGCGAGAGTAGGCGGAAGAGACCCATGGCACGGTTGGAAGATATGAGTCGTATATAAATGCTTGATAACCCTTACGCTGAAATTGGGGCGATCTGAGCTGAAACGTGATAAAGCAGCGGACGAAAACTTTATCGCGATGGGGATTTCGTATCCTTCATCCCTTCATCCATCCTCCCATCTAGGACAGGACGATCGAGGCTGAATTATTGCGCGAGACCTTGGGGCGCAGGTTTTACATTCAACAGAAGATGAGCTCCAGAACACTACTACATTGGACGATCTCACCAAGCTCGGCGGCGGGATTTAATGCCACTGTTGTATCATATGCAAACGGACCATCCCAGGTGGCTCGCAGAGTATGTTGTGCTTCCCGATAGTATCTAGCTGGTCACAAGCCGGTCACCACCCCCAAAGGATTTGCATGCTCTGAGCCGATCCGACAAAATGGAGGGATCATACATACTTGACTCCGGGTCATCTTCCATCCTTCTTCATCTCTTCCACTCCATATTCAACTCGTCTGTAACAACTATTCCACAATGCCGGTTCTCACCTCTACCCCAATACTGGTGACCTCGTCATCCACCTATCTCCTCTCCCAAATCATCGTCCTCCATACCTCTCAATCCAAATTCTCGTCACCCCGAGACGCCTTGCTCGCGACCTCCAAGCTCATAGGTGGATGTCACGCCCTGCTCGCCGGTGGTCTGGCATTGAGAGATGTGCTCGATCGGAAATGGATCGATCATGACCTGATCACGACGAAATCGACTTTTGGAGACGGCATCGTCGCTTTGGAAGCTGGTTATCTGATCGGAGGTCAATTCGTCGTCGCTTCTCACGTTTCCGACGGGTGCAGAATCCACCCAAAATGCCGTCGCCCCATGACATTGGTAAGGGCTGATGTCCAACACACCCAGATACGGTATTCCTCCTCTGGAAACGAAAGACTCTTCGAGATCCCCGCTTCCTCCGACGTGTCATCTCGCATCACCTCATCGTCGCAGGACTCATGCTCGCCTACCTCCGCACCGCAGCTCGTGGTAGAGCCTCCGGTATATTCTTCGTCTCATCTTTCATGGCGAGTTTCCACATCCCCTCGGCTCTCCAACAGAGTGCTTGAATATTGCTAATTTGGATGGGTAGATCATGAATCTCAGTACACCTTTACGTTACGCCTTGTGGGCAGTCAAGAAATTCGGGCGGAACTCATCGACGGGTCTGGTGACTGCTTTGCACGTCCTGGCCATGGCAGTTTACGCCCTCGCACGTTTCGGCCTGTAAGCGATAGACAGTTTCCGGTCCTGATGTGAGACTGATGAATGACTTGAGACTCTACTATCAGCTATGGGTGTACGGTCGTCGAAAGGGTCATAGCCCGATCGAATCCCTGAAATCAGTGAGTCTGATCGTCAGAAACCAAGGTCAGGTCGAGGCTCATCCTGCAACGAGCTACCGCTAGTGTGCAGGACGGGTATCACCATCCTTCTCATCGCGAATGGTCTTCGATTCGCTCAGATCTCGGCGACGCGGCGCAAATCCTTGCGATAAGCCGCGTGCAACAAATTCTGCATAGAGTTCCGACGTGATCACTGGGCTACAGGATACAAAAGTCTTTGCATAGCATCTCAACGCGATCACTGGAGCTCGACGGGCCGACCCCCGTCTTCGTCCGTCACCGCGTCTGACGTCGTCGCCCTACCGATCGAATGCGTTCCCGTCAACCTATCTGCCCAAGTCACTGCGTGGTATACTGTCAGGGTCTAGTCAAGAGATACACACTCGACGAACGCACAATATGGCTGGAAATTCTTCTTGCCATGCCTGTGGTGCTCTGCATGTTCGGCCGGTCCCGCCGCCCAGCCTTTTGGGAGGATCCGATGATACCCGTATGGCAAGTCGAGACCCGAATGATTTTCGATGAGGAGGTAGAGAAAGATGGGGACGAAGATGGTGCGGGTGAGAGGGTGGGCTGAGAGAAGGTGGAGGGATAGGTTAGCGGAAAGGAGGAGAGTGAGGCGTTCGGCGATACTGAGTCTGGGTCGGGACTTGTCAGCCGGGATCATCGTGGGATGCGAAGGGTTCAGTAAGCAGGATGGGGTCGCGGTGGATAAACAGTAATCCGCCTCGCTAGGGGTATCGACTTACTGGTTGGTGATTTGCGGGTGAATCTCAGCTGGCTCTCGTCAGCCACTACTGCTTTCCACCGAGGAAATGTAACCACAGCTCACCGTGTTGATGATGCGGGAGATGCAGGTGCCAAAGCCAGTTGAACTGTTGCCACCGTTTCAGCCACTCGTCTTGACAGCGAGCACGAGAGAGACTCACCCTGTGCATGGCGATATGAGGCAGGTAGAACAAGAAGTCATACAGCACCAACGCCCCGAGAACTCCCAACATCACCTCCCTCGATGTCGGCGCTTGGACAGGTAAAGCCCTGATGAGTTGAACGGGGTCCCTCAAGGTGAAGTTGTGCAGCGTCGGCACTTTCCACGTCTGCCTTATCCCCACTCCCGTTGTCGTATCCCGCACCCCTTGAACCCCACTCCCGTTCCGGTCGGTCGCGACATCGCTCAGAGGCGACGAGGAAAAGTCGTATCCTCCACTCTGGACGATCTCGTCCACCGGGACACCTACGAATTTCTTGACCATGATGAGGTCGAGGAAGAGGAGTGGACCGGCATAGTCGATCAATTCACGTAGACGTCGAGCATAAGGTCGGATGAGGACGGTACCGTTCCTATACAAGTGGGCGTGCGAGGAGCGTTTGTCGATACGATCAAACCTCTGCGCGGTGTCGATCACGAGAGAAGTGTAGAAGGCCTGCGAGAAGGGGGGATGAGGGCAGGTCAGTGCGGGAAGACGAGGGGGGAGAGTTGGATCACTGACCTCGATGGCGGCATAGGAAGATATGGTCAAGAGTGTCTCCCAGATACTAAGCTAGTTATGACAATCAGTCCCTGCTCTTTCCCACCAGGGGAAGGCGAGAGGAGAGGAGGTATATCTCGCTCACATGGTAGATCGCTGATGAACAGAGAATGGACCAGATCCGGTCGATTGCGGGTTGAAAGATTGGTGGGAATACAATGGCGAGAAAGATGGACGATCCGAATACGAGGCGGACCCGAGACAGGTTTCGGTCTTGGATCGGACTGAACATGTTGCTGCGAGGATTGGCTCAATCAGATCCGAGAGAAAAGATAGTGTCTTCTGGTCGATCTCGAGGGAAAATGGGCGGAATCGGGAAGGATATTATTCGTGGCGCTCAGATCTCCTCTTTGGACGACGGTCATTCTTTCAGGTGCTCTGAAGACTTTTGGGATCGATTCCAGTACGCCGTAGTTTGATACCTGCAGCATGCATACGACAGGATAAAGCAGCTTCCAAATCAACCTGCAGCAGTCGCATCCCCCTCGACCCGTTCGGAATCTCCCTCGACCTCGACCTCCTTCACGCCATGATAATTCCGTCCATTAGCCCGATAGATCGCTCGTCTCGCCCCTTCCCATCTCATCCGACTGCCCAGTCTCCCATCAAACAACCTTTGCGCGAATGGCGTATCCACACCGTTCGTCAAAAGCTTATACAGCTCCCTATCCTTCCACCAGAGCTCCCAACCCTCGGTGCCCCATCCGAGCCTAGCGTCAAGTCCGTTCCCCGCTACCTGATTCAACCACCGCTCAAGTTTTCTCGCATCGCTACCTGTCTTTGGGATATGATGCGACTTTATCGAACCGAGGGATCGTCTGTAATTCGTTTCGCACCAATCGTCCATCTCCCGCTTGGATGGTAGGGTAAACGATCCTCGCCATACTTGAGCGATAGCTTGGGACGCCAGGTCAGCGTGCTTGAAGGTGGCGAAGGTGTATCCTGCGCAAGGGCCAATGAAGGCTAGCGAGTCGGCGTATCCGGTCGAGAAGAGTGTCTGGTAGAGCCAGGGGTAAGGAAGACCATTGAAATGAGGCGATGAGTCCCATTCGGGTGTTTGACGCGATGTCGGATCCGCCTCTCTCGATAGGATCGAATAGTCGAACCTGTAACCCGAGGCAAAGATGATAGCATCGATCTCGATGTTTCGGCCATCATCCGTCTCGAATCCCGATTCTGTGAAGCGAGCGATGCCGGAGACGGAGCGGATCGCTCCAGACCCCATGAGAGGGATGAAACGCTCGTTGAAGATTGCGGTAGAATTAGAATCTGGCGGTGCGGGCGAGAGGCGCCAGTGAGGGTCGATCTCCGGGAAGGACTGATGCATTCGTTGGTCTAGGGCGTGGTCAAGGATCTTGGCTTGAAGGAAAGGGGGTAGACGACCGAGTAGGCCCTGGACCCGCCGAGTCAGCGAGTGGTCGAGGGGCCTTCCACCAAGGCAGCGTTTCACCTATCAAAGTACCCCGCGTTAGCGCGAGATCTACAGAGATATGCACGACTGTCTCGGCCAAATCGTGAGACAACTTCGGAGAGGTTTGCCAAGTAAAGTCGCCAACTCGTATGGGCGATCCCATATCTCGGACAGAGGAGAGCCACTCACGATTCGCCCTCCCGATCTATGGGAGACGTACACCTCGTCGGCGACATGGCACAGGTCGACAGCGATATCGCACCCGCTATTCGACATGCCAACAACCGCCACCTTCCCCTTCCATGCTTCAGACCTGCGACCTACTTTTGAGCTTGCGGCACCGAGGGGTGTCCGGATTGAGCTCACCCTTTATAAGCCTGAGCATGGATAACCTTCCCATTGAATTCGGAAAGACCCTCGATCTGGGGAATGAACGGCGTCGAAAAGGGTCCGGTCGAGATCAGGACTTTGTCGAACCTTTCCTGCCTTGGCCCTCTATCGTCCGTCACGGACAAGGTCCAAGCCTGTCCATCGGAAGAGCGATCGACTCGGGTGATATGAATGTTGAATCGGCAATGTTGGAGGAGGTTGAAGTGCACGGCGTAAGATTCGAGGTAGTCGAGCACTTGGGCAGCCGAGGGGTAGTCTGGAATATCTGGTGAGATGCATCCGTCAGACCTTGACAAAAGGATTGACAAGTAGATGGATGGGATGGCAAGAGTGAGATTGGTGGTGGGAGTCGTCCCTCTGGAAAAACTCTCCTGGACTCACCCTCGGGGAATGGATAGTCCTGGAAACAAGCCTTGGACAACGGAACCATCAGCGCCAACAACTATTCGAGAGGCTCCACCGGGCTTTACAACAACTCACATACTGCTTCGAAGTGTTCGCAACGGTAGCTACAGACTCGCTTGTCAGCCTTTCCTCTGTAAAGTCGTTGCGATCGAGAGCCGAGGGGGAACAGAGTCGAAAGGCTCACACGTGAGAACGCTCGTCCTGTCGGGTTGAGGCGTCCACCTCCAAATCCCTCCCAATCTCGAGTCTCGCTCGAACGCGGTGACCTCGAACCCTTGTTCCAAGAGATTTCGCAACGACACGATTCCGGTAAGACCTGCAACGAGCGGTCAATTTTGAATCGTTCAAACGATCGATGTAGAGGGGCGATGTGTGATGGTGATCGATCTGAAAACAAAGAGTCCTGTACCCACCGACGCCTATGATGGCCACTTTGGGAGAGTCGACGGGAGACGTCATGCGGGGAGAGACCTCTTGGTTCCGGTGTCGTGTGCGGAAGGAGATGTCAACAAAGAACGAAAGAGAGGGGGATTTCCATTCTATCTTCGACCCCGCTGACTGTTTACATCTTCTCCATCCGGGTGCTACACACATGCTCGATCTGACACTCCGTCCCGTCAGTCCTTGTCTCTACCCAAGCCGAATGTACACATTCAGGGAGATCGCTGTTGACATATGGTCCGTCATGGGCATTAGGTGAAGGACCGGATCGTCTCCCCCTTCCTCTCTCTTGTCCCCACCGGACTCTCCCCAAACTTCATCACCCTCATCGGCCTTGGCTTCGGCCTCCTCACCCCTTGGCTATCTTTCCAACAGCATCCTCGACTCGCACTCTTGGCCTGGCTTTCCAATCGGCTGTGTGATGGACTGGACGGGAGCTTGGCGAGGCGGAGGAAATGTCAAACCGGCTGGGGAGGGTTTCTCGATATCCTCTGTGATTTCACGGTACGCCTAGTTACGCCTGATCAAGCCCATCGAGCCCTTCACTTCCTACTCGAGTAGCCAACGAATGCAGGCGGAGACCATCAACGCTCATTTACTTGAGCATCAAGGTATACACCGCCATCCCCATCGGCATAGCTCTCTCCCCACCCGTTCGCTCCGAAACCTCCCTGATAGCTCTAGCTTTCCTCCTAGCCTCCTTCCACATCAACAATGTCGTACTCTTCTACCTCTCCTCTGCTCTCCCGCCAATCTCTACTCCTCCTCAACCGAAATCACCTCCAAATGTCGTATCGAAAACACAGCTCACATCGCTTCGGATGTTGCCGGCTTTGATCGAGGGCACAGAGAGTTTCGCATTCTTCACCATCATGACCCTCCTCCCATCATATTTCGTCGAGATAGCGGTCGTGATGGCGGTGGCAGTGGGGGCGAATGTGGCGCAGAGGACGTGGACGGCGAGGGAGGCGTTTCAAACGCAAGAAGCAGGGTAACGAAACAGACCGGAGTGTGGGGAGAAGATGTAAAGGTTACGGGGGTCCATCATGACACGCATGCACAAGGTATAATGTATAACGGCTTGAAAACGAAGTGAAGCGTTTGTACGTTTCTTCAGATCAACCGTGCTAGTCGATCCGAGAGGGCGTCCGTGAACCGAGTGAGATCGCCGTTGAACGCGTCCAAGTCGGATTTCGAGAAGACGGTCTGTAGATGGGCGGGAGAGGTCTGGAGCAACACGCACGGTAGAGCCAAGTTTTGACCGCTCATATACTGTCGGGTCTAAAGCAGTCCACCGGGTGAGCGCTTACCCCATTGACGGGTACCAGGAGACAAAGGAAGATGATCTCACCTCTTGACTGATATCCTCCGTGTGCAATTGTTTCACCAAGACCTTCTTCCCTTCCAAGCCTTTCAGACAACCCCGCTCGAGTCGCTCTTTGAGGCTTGCCCATTCCTCACGCTCGGAAAGGGAGAGGCTCGGGCCGTGAGTGAGAGCGCAGGCGGAACATTCTTTATCCGGGGTGCTGCGGATGTGATGATAACCGTATGCGAGGTGACCGAGGAGCGTACCAGAGGCATTGTAGACGATGAGCAATGACATCGTGCTCGACTATGGACGAGGAAAATTTGGCGGATGGAAAGGAAACGAGCTGTTTGATTGTGACGGCGTAGGGTCGCAAGTTGCATAAGAATGCGGCTGAAATCATGAAGCATGTGATACGATCGAAAATCTGTTTTGCTGAGGAGATCCGGGATTTCAATTGAATTCATCAAACAGATCACTTCTCAAAAGCTCTGTCTGGCCCAGCTTCATCTCGACATCGCGCGAGGGATGACCGGGACCAATGTGTGGTCAAGTACCGAATCGTCAAAGAGGGATATCGGACATGCTCCATCCACCGTTCAAGCCGTCGAGATGGAGGATGAGCTCGCCAAGCCCGAGCTCGATCCGCACGCTACCAGCCGATCGCCTACATCCGACAACACAAGCTCATCTCCGGATCGAACTCGCATCATGATCGGCTATCACTTTGGCTGTGTCATTCTCCTGCTGCTCTCTTATTTCCTCTCCCAGTATGACAAGTCAGTACCCCCAGCCAGGATCCGTCGAATTCCTGCGGCTGAAAGTCCTTTCCAGGTTCATCATCTCGTACTTTCAGACCGAGATCATCGCAGATCTCTCAACCTCCTCCGCCGGCTACGGCATCCTGACCGGATATGGCACCAGTGTTCTGTCGTCCTTTACAGCGTGAGTCATCACGAGGCTCGCCAGAAGCTGAATGCCTTGACAGTCTCCCCATAGCCATCTTCACCGACCATTCCGAAGCACGCGTATGGGCCTTGACGGTCGCCATCACCTGGTGGTCGCTCATGATTGTTTTTCAATCCCTCGCCAAGGAGTTTTGGCAGATGATCTGTGCCAGATTGGGCATGTTCTTTGGACAATCAGCCAGCGAGGCGGTACGTCCATGTTCACTTCTCAGCCTTGGCCTCCTGGTGCACACAGTGAGCGAGCTGATATCACCAGATCGCGGTCTCGCTCATCTCCGATCTCGTCCCAATCCGCTACGTCCCCCTCGCCGAGTCCATCCTGTACGTTGGGGTCTACGTCGGTGAAGCCATATCCGCCCGGATCTCGGCCGTGTTCAAAACAGACGGCAAGACCTGGCGCCTAGCTTTCAAGGCCATCGGTATCACCGGGTTCGTCATCGCTCTCTTGACAAGGTTGATCATCATGGAACCCAAGAACAAGCGAAGAATCACTCTCGCTACCAAGAGTAAGTCGGTAAACCATGAACGCAACGAGGCCATAATGTGGATGCTTGTTAGGTGGTGGGCGCCGATGGTATCACTCGAGACCGGCCGCTTCCGAGGTCTGGCAAAGTCTCAAGTATGTCATGGCGCTCAGGTCGTTTTGGATCATCACCATCTCGGCTGCACTGCGTCAACTGGGAGGAAACATGTAGGTGGTCCTGATCGATTAGTCATCTTGCGCTCAACTTGGTTCCCCTCGAGTTTTGGTTATTACATGCCGAGTAAGCGTTTCGGTTCCACAGATCCGTGCTGTAAAAGACGGTATTGATGAAAAGTAGCGCTACTGCAGCTCGAGTATCCCGATGACGTAAACTACCTGGTCACCACTTATGGTACCGTCGTCGGTGAGCGCCCTTCTTCTTCATACAATCCGATCGCTCAATCATTCCTTAGGCACCGTCGGATCGGTCGCCTGTCTCTCTGGCGGGATCATCTCCTCCCTCCTCTCCGATCGCTACCCCAACACTGCCCTCCACCTGACCGCATGGGGCGGCCTCATCTCCTGGCCCTTTGTCGTTGTCGTGACTTTTTCCCGCTCACTCGGTGGATCCTCGCAACAGGGCCTGAGAATCCTATTCGCCAACCTGGCTTGCGCCTACATCACTGCCGAACTTTGGCTCGGAGCGATGGCATCTCTTGTGGTGTCCCTCCTCCCGATAAGGTACAAGACCCTAGGATACGCCGTCTATGGCCTCGTCAACCTTCTGGTCTACTCGACTGGGCCGGAGATCGTCGCCATCGCCCAAGTGAAGGCGGGAGTAGATCCCGTCGCGAATCCAGCACAGTACATCACCGTTACGAGGATCATCCTGTGTGTCCTCATCCCATTTGGATACTGCGCCGCTGGCTTTGGACTGTTATGGGCGACAAAAAGAGAGTACTTCCCGCGGGATTTCGCCGAGGTGAAAGAGAAAGAGGGCGAAGAGGAGGTCGAGGTGGTGAAGGTCGAGCGGAAGCGAGGTATGAGGTTCGGAACCGGACTAGGGATACTCGGGGCACTGGTTGTAGCCTTGATCGGGGTTTCGTATGCGCTGGGAACTTGAGATCAGATGAGGAGCCATGCCATCGTTGTCATTGTCTGGGCCAGGCGAAGCAAGTACCACAGCTAGTGTTTGCGATTGAGGATGACGATGACCGGCTCCTTCGGCCTCTGCACGGGCAACTGCTTGATCCCCGCCCATTTCTCTGCCTCCGAGCTGTTTGCCCCCAAGTCCCAACCCAAGAAATCCCTGACACTCTTGTCCAGCTCGCTTTGAACCTTTAGCTCACCACCATCCATCACCGTCTCCAGGACCAACGCCACGATCCGCCGCACCATAGCCATCCCTAGACACCTCTTCCTACCCTGACCGAATGTCATCGGCCTCGGGAGCGTACCCTTCTCCCACCTGTCTGGGCGGAATGATCTCGCGTCTGGACCATAAGTCTTGGTGTCCCGATTGATCAAAGGGAAGTAAAGCCAAACATCCCACCCTTTCGGGATCTCGAGTCCGTCATTGACCTCCCAAGAATCGTCCAAGATCCGACGGAGGACGCCGATGATCGGAGGAGCCAGCCTCTCCGTCTCGAGCAGGAGATGATTTAGGTTGGCTCGAGGTGAATGGGAGCGCTGAACAAGCGCGAAAGTGAGGTACGAGGTGAGAGCTTTGATGACGAGGGAAGAAGCGAACGTCGAGATGTGTGAAGAGAGCGATTCCTCGCTCAACTGAGAAGACGTGGAAGGGTCGGTATGGAGGAATGGACATTGGTTCGAGGAGAGGCGGGACGAGATGAGACTGTTGAATTCCGCCTGAGCTTTCAACCCTTTGGTGTAAGTTGACTCCCCCCAACCTCCCATTCCAAGTTTGACCGGGATGGAAAACTGTCCACGTAGAGAGGTATCTGTCGATCGGAGAGCGTGGTCGTATAGCTCATCGGAAGGGGACAAGCCGAGGAAGATGGAGAATACGAGTTCGTGCGAGAGGTCCTTGCAGGCCTTGTAGAGATCGAACGGGGAAGAACTCGACCAGCGATCCCGATGACGACCGATGATCGCCCGAAGGTCGGCTTCGATTTCCGTCCACGCGGTAGAAGACCCGGCGAGAAGCGAGGACATGTGTTCATCCCAGGCGGCGCGATGGGCTGGACGATCCGGTTCATCCTCGTCTTCGAGCAGGATATTGGGCTCGGAAAAGAATGCCCCCATGAGCTGGTTGTATGCTTCCCTATGGCTGAATCGTGGTGGCTTGATCCTATCGGAAGATCGGTCCTCATCAGGCAGCGGAGCGGAAGGGTCTGTCGAGTCCGAGGGATCCCTGTTGGGAGGCTGAAGAGACGGGGCAGAATGATCGAGGACGCGCTGCGCCACTGAATGATCGACGACAAGAGCGACGTCCCGGTTGATGACGCGGGCTCGTACGATACGGGCTTCAGGGTATGGCCGGACCGTTTCGAGGACGAGTGCTTGAGCGTTGGAGTGGAAGGAGAAGGTATTACCGACAAGGGAACGACCTAAATTACCGGGAGGAAGTCTCGAGGGGAGATCAGTCGAGGGACCGGCAAAAGGCCAAGGCATGGAGGACTCGTTGTAGCGATCACCGTATGATTCAGAGCAAGACGAGTTTGACGGAAACCGTTGCCAGAGCCTTGATCGATTGCGAGATGAGGCTGATCGCTTTGAGTCAGGGACATGCGGACTGTATGTGGTCCCCCAACTTAGCGAAACCCTCTCAGCGCGGCCAAAATCAGGCGACCAGATTTCAAATCGCGGTTAAGCTCCAGGGATAGCAGTCTCCCGCACAATTCTCGCTCGTTCATCGGGTCAAGAGAGACAGAGAGCTATAAATTGGACGGCCCATGCCTTTGTCGCTGTTGTCATCCATCTTGCCACTCCTCATCACCGGTAGCGACCCAGCCATCGAGCGTGCCAAGATGCAGCGGTCCAGCTACTTACCCACCTCTATCCCTCGACATCCTCGGCGCCATCTCTCTCCTCCTCGGGGTCATTCTCGCCACCGTGATCCTGGTTGATATCCTGATGAGAAAAGGATGGAGATCGATGATGGCCATTATGTAAACTTTCTCTTCAGTAGTGTTGCAAACGACTGAAGCGTGATCGAGTGAAGCGTCCGAGGCGTCCGCTCGCTGGTCGATCGCCATGTTCTCGTCCTCGCTGGACATGTCCATAGTGAAATCGAAGCGGGGACTGAGCAGCTGCTCATCAAACTCGTCTTTGTTCAGCGCACGGTCGATCGAGCATTTCTGCTTGGAGAGAGTGCAATGGAAACACTTGTTGAGCTTGCGAGCGTCCGAGCTTGGAAGGATGATGCAATCGCGACCGAGCGACTTGCAGGTGATACAGCCGGGGCAAGCGGTGTGACCGTGATCGCGAACGTAGTGGGCGCGATCGATCTGGCCTTGAGCGACCTGAGAAGGCATGATGAGATCGA